>Ga0247810_10000028_pt1 | contig 258417 bp, 220 predicted proteins | sample UWRJL119311C1_FD_179918 | JGI IMG/M metagenome (GOLD analysis project Ga0247810, IMG submission 179918) | Plant litter microbial communities from Arlington Agricultural Research Station in Wisconsin, United States - UWRJ-L119-311C-1 | ecosystem: Environmental > Terrestrial > Plant litter >...
ATGCGACAGCGGTGTTGACCTTCCAGTTCTTAGGTTGGGAGTACCATCCACCGGCGGGTGACCAGACATGCTTGGGGTATCTGAGTGGAAAGTTAAGAAGCTGTATTCGTCGATAGTTATTGGGAGGGCACTGAGCCATTGACTTACGGGATCTTGTCGCCAGCCTACGCAGATATTAGCAACAGATTTATCTTCAATTTGACAGATCTTTGACTCACCATCTTGATCAATCGTCTAGTGTGGCGGGTTATCTGGTATTGCTAGATTCTATAGACGTTAAAGCTGGACAAGGTCCCTCACATATTAGCGCGATCATGACTAAGTAAAAGTGGGTACCATATCCATGATCACCACCGCAGAAAGACAGGAGCTCAAAATTTTGGAAGGTGTAAGAAAAGACCAGCACTAAGCCTCAACCACCTACGCCAATCGTTCTCGAATTGCTCGTGTACGCAAGGTTCGAGAGTCAGGGAGGTAGTGCCAATATCGATGAAGAGATTACAGCTGGAACGATGGAGTGGGCAGTTACTGTCTCCTCGCACGAGACCTTGTTGTCTACGGCAATGGAAACAGATTCAGACTTTGGGTAATCGGAGATTACAGTCTAGCCAGACAATAGAGAGAGTCGAAGAAGAGGTCGATCCTGAGCCCGAAGCACTCGTTCTTGATCCAAACCATCCTTCACCACCCCCTGAAGCTGCGCTTCGATCCGCAAAACTCGCAGCGCTGCATGCACGACTTGCACTCCCTAAGAAACTTCCTCTACAAACTATGGCTCGAACACTTGTAGATCCAACCGCAGATCCGAACCCTCAATTCAACAACGTGCCATTGGCACAGGTGGGAGGCTCATTAATAAGTGCCTATGTCGCAGAATGGTTATTATGCCACTACCCACGACTCCCGATGATGGTTGTATTTGCCGCCAACTACGCATATCAAGGCCCTCCTACCCTCACCAAGATCGGAAAGGAATGGGGTGTGGAAACCGCTGCATATCCAGGCTCTGAAGTCGATCCAGGCTACCTCCAATTTAACAAAATGACCCCCGGCGCCCCCCTACCATCTCTAGGCGTGTCAACTCGTCCTGACTACCGCGATTTTTACAGGAGAGGAATTTCGAGTCGAAACGTGTACGATGATGAGTTTGGAGACCAAATAAAATTTCAAGACAATGACTCTGGAGAACCTATCAAGCAGCCAACAGATACTGCATATTCAAATTTTGTGAAAGCGGTTGTGGGCTCGATATATGTACACGCGGGTCGCAGCGCTGCAAGATCTTTCGTGCAGGCTCATATCTTATCCCGACATCTTGCCATTGACTCATTATTTCAATTCAAGAAGCCTGTTCAAGAACTAGCAAAGCTCTGCAAACGGGAGGATTTCGAATACCCGGTAGCGCGCATACTAAGTGAGACAGGACGACATTCACGCTCTCCAGTATTCGTAGTCGGGATATTCAGTGGTGCAGACAAATTAGGAGAAGGCGCTGCGCCAAATCTGATAGAAGCACGAGTACGAGCTTCGGTAGCGGCGCTAAAGGCATGGTATCTGTATAGTCCTGGGAATAATATGAGGGTACCAAGTGAGATGGAAGAGATGGGCGCGAAGCCGTGGAAGGCGGCGCACATTGATATTGGGGAAGTTTTACATTAATCTGTTTGTATGCTGCATAGCGGTTGGGAGCTGTAAAGCGATTCGATTATAAAAACAGGAGGAAAGCTATGTGGATATAGATGGGTTATATGCCATGGGAATCTTCTTGATAAAAGAAATAGGAGGACGCGGTTGGCTTACATGCCGGCGGCGATGTATTATTGAGATCTCCTTGTGTCATTAAGCATGGGAGCTGAGATATAGCTCATGGAGTATGTGTGGATAGCTGTAGAACTATGGGAATCATGTGTAGAAACCTGACCCTCTCCAACAACATTTTTTCGAGTATGATTTAGACCCATCGCTTGCCTTGTGATCCGTGAACAGAATGCAATTTTTATACTCAGCATATTCTAAGCAGTGTTGCGGTGGTCGTAGATCTATATCTTAGAACGTTATCTGGGCTGATTATTATATAATTGGCGGTAAGTTTGACCTACGTAGCTAGCAACAGCTCTACAGTACAAGTTAATCACAATTCAAAGAGTTCTTCACAAGCTCACAATCACAGCTTCTAGTCAAACAACTATTGGCAGAAGAGTATATTTATTTTGCCATTTTATAGTACATCCATGATGCTTTCTTCCATCCAAGCCCAGCAACGTAACGCCATCTTGCCATATATGTAGCCCCGATTGTAGCTATGCAAAAGCCTCCTAAACAGATTTTGTGTGATCCTATCCAGTAAAATACCAGCAACTTGGAAAGAGCCGCAAACGCCGGAAATGCAGAGTCATTCGATTAAAGAGATGTAGGGGTATCTTCTTACGCCTGCATTTGTAACCAATCTCCTATCATGCATCCGTCTTTACATCAGCCTTCTTGGCAGGGGGGGCATCGCTGGCATCATCCTCGCGAGCACGCTTCTTGTCGTTGATTTCTGAGGAATTAGCTTCCTTGTTATTATCCTTCTCGACAACAGGCTTGGCATCAACTGTCTCATCTTTTGCACCGTTGGCACCTGAATGATCCCTGTCGTTGCTACGAGGCCCTCGGTCATCGCGGTCACGACGTCCTCCACGGCCTCTTCCTCTTTCACCACCTTTGCCACGGTTGTCTTTAAATCCATTCGCACGATCATTCTCTCTGCGCTTCTTCCAGTCATCAGGATCACGGTCTCCACGATCGCCCCGGTCACCTACAACGCAATATCAGTATACTTGTACTTGAAGCTGTGGGGGACCTGTGAGAAGACTTACCTCGCTCACGTCGATCACCTCGTCCACGATTGTCCCGATCTCCGCCACCTCCTCGACCTCCTCGACCCCTGCCACGTCCACGTCCACGGCCTGGAATGTAGGATGGGCTGGGCTTGACTTTACCATCGTTTATATCTTGCAGCTTTTGGTCGCAGTACTCTTTTTTGCTTGTGACCTTGAGAACATGTTCCCCCTTCCAAAGTGGCTTTGGACTAGTCTACTGTTAGCGATCATCTATCAATATCAAGCAGGTCTGCGATTCTACGCATCCGACCTATGAGTGAAGAGACTTACTCTAGTGCCAAGAAAGCCTGGGAGTTCTCTGGAGTATCAAATTCGACAAATACAGACCCCTTAAAGAGCCTTGTGTCAGTACGACGAAGACGAACGGCTGCGACTCCCGTGTAGGGCTTAAAAAACTCTTCGATATCGAACTGAGATCCTTTAACCTCGTCACCTAGAAGAAGTCAGTCAAGATGACTTCGAAAGTCTAAGAGTAGAGATGTTCCATACCGAACCCTTTAACATAAATAGATCTAGCATCGATGCGGTCCTGATCCTCAGCAATTGTGGGATCATAAGCAGACTTGCGGGAGACCTTCTCTTCCCCATCATCACCAGTTATGTTAAGATAAGTACTAGACTTCAGCGCGATCACAACATCCTCTCGGGATGTGAAGCGCTTCATACGACCAAAGCTGAGAATAGTTTTGAGAGGAACAGGCTTGTTATCAGCGCCTCCGGTCTCTCCCAAAAGGAACTTATCCTGTCGAAGATTGGAGTCATTGAAGTAGAATTCAACCTTGCAAAATATGAGTAAATGTCTCAAGTAAGTGGAACTAGAGAGTGTACCTGATTCTTGATCTCAACATGGTCCTTGCTTTCTGGAAGAATACTCGGGTCATATTTTCTGTTTTTTGAGTAGTCTTCATCTTCCTGTGCAGATGTCTTCAGAACACCAGCTAGGTCACCCTCCTCATAAGTCTTCGAGTAGGGCTTCTTCTTCGGCTCTGTGGAAGCAGCCTCGGATTTGGTGTCTTCAGGCTTAGTTTCGACCGCCTTGGACTCGTCGCTTAGTTCTCCTTTGACAGCATCCCCCATTTTGACCTCAGGAACTTCCTCCGTCTTAGTGGTAATATCCTCGACCTTTGCTTCAGACATTTTGGCAGCTGTAAAATGAGTCAGTCGGCGTCAAGCTTTGCAACTGCGGTGCTGTTTAAAGAGCGATTGATTCATGCGCAAGTGTGGCTTGACACTTCTAACAAGATAGAACATACCTAGTTTTGCCAAAGTAGCTTCAATTGAGTTTTTAGGGAGGCTGCGTTCTTTGCGCTGAAGAATTTGTTGTTCGAACGAGGGACCGAACATCAAGCTCTGGTGGGGTTTGAGAAAAACAGAATCTGGGAGGCGGTCGGGAAGACCGCTAGTGCCCGCGCCAAGTACAGAGACCTCGAAATGCTCGAGTACCTTGACTGGATTTATATTTGAAGCCTGACCGTCTCTATATCATTCAATCCTTCAGCCATGACACGTAAAAGATTTCATGGCCTGAAGAAGGTCGTATGTATTCTATCTTCTCTCGCAACGCAGTACTGAATTGCTAATATTATCCCGCATGTAGAAAGTCCGCGCTTCCTGGAACAAATACAACCTCTATAACCTCACGCGATTGAGATCACCTCCATGGCATGCAGCAACCTTCTACCAGCAAAAGTGGCTTGCAAAATCAACAACTAGGGCATATCATGGCGAACAGATACGGGAAGGTCAATGGCAAAAGATGTTTAGGTCAAGGTTGTCGGCAGTTGTACCCATGGATCATAAGTACCTGGCAGAAAATGATGGTTCGGAACACGCAGCTGGACGAGGCTCTGGAAAGGAGAGACCATTAGACATGGACGAGATAAGATTTGGAAGAAACCAGATTCCCTGGCTGAACATGACATACGCTCCCGTAGAGAGACGGCTCGATATGGCGGTATGGAGAGCATTGTTTGCTAGTAGTGCTAGACAGGCCAGACAATTTTGTACACATGGAATGGTGAAAGTCAATGGACAAGTGGTAAGCACTGCAAAATGGAGGGTATGGACTGAACAGGCTAACAGATATATAGATGCCATATGCTGGATATCTTCTAAATCCAGGAGATATGTTTCAAGTCGAGCCAGATAGTGTGCTCTTCGCAACCGGTGCTCGGAAGGAATCAGCGCAAATAAAGTCCGGTAGAAAAGTCCGTATGAAGCGAGCTAAAGTGAATAAGAGGTTGCGCCTTCCACAGCCACTGCCCGCGTTACGAGAAAGACGCAAAAAGACTGGCGAAATGACAGAAGTTGACGGGGAAGCGGCGATTGAAAAGAACTCGGAAAACCTCCAAGAGTTTCGAGAGCAGAGACTAGAGACAATAGATGAATTTCTCGTCACAGTACTCGAAGAATTCGAGCGTGGTAAATCTAAGCTCGGTGCCAAAAGGAAGCAGGACCTCCGTGCACTTCTCAAAGACGCTCGAGCAGTCCGCGCACGCATCAACCGAAAATCCGAAGAGGAACTCACCGAGGATCTTAAGAACCTTTCCTCCCGTTTCTGGCTCATCCGCGCAGCCACCAAACAGGAAACAAAACCCGATGCTACCAAGCGATCTCTCAGTGTCTACGCGCTCAAAAAGCAACAAGCCCTTGATGACATAAAGAAGCAAGCGCTTCTCGAAGCCATGATTCAAATTGAGGATAACCGGGTGGATCCATCCAAACCATATGCTACGCCTTGGCAACCAAGACCATATATGTCACCATTTGCTTTCATTCCAAGGTATCTGGAGGTCCATCATGCGATTTGCTCAGCTGTCTATCTGAGACATCCTGTAGCAAGACCTGGACTAGCAGAGGTTCCTACGCCATTTGCTGCAGAAACGCAACAACTAGCTTTTACGTGGTATTTGAGGAGGAGATAGATGTATAATATTAGATGGTGTGAGATTGGTGTATTTATATTTTGAGATTTGAAATGTACAATGTACAATTGAGTCTCCCCATCATAGTTCTTCATGTCCATCTCACTCCTTGGTTTGGGAATTAATGCACCTGATTCTTCATATTCCACACTCCATATTCTACATTCCATGTTTTGTATTCAAGTTTGCAAGCCCTCTCCTGATCGTAAGAAAATCTAAACTTTTCTGGAAGCTAAGGCTGCAAGAGCACGATGACACATTTGGTAGGGGTGAAGCACGAGTTGTAAACATATGGCAGAGCTGTGTTGTATCAAGAATTTCAATTCCAAGAATCTATTTGGTTCCACCATCCTGGTTCTGTAATACAAAATTCCTCTCCATCTATAATCTAACAGCCTCCTACAATTTAGCCTTTGGCGCTTCTAGTGTAGGCATTAGGATGTCCCTAATATCACCCGCTGCTTCGTTGAGGTAAAAGCTCATACGCTCACTTCCTAGGCCCTTAGAAACAACGTTGAATTGAAGACTGCAAGTACTGTTAGCTATGGCTTCTTCTACCTCTCTATCCACAAATCCATAAAGGAGTGAATATATGGAGGGGAAGGGACAGATTTCTTACCTATTCTCATTAATCATGTAAGCTATTCCCCAGCCATCATCAACAACCTGACTCCATCCGTACCCATTGAAATATTCCGAGCTTAATTGGGAACTCGAAATGCGCCATGTGCTTGAATATGTGAACGCTGGATCTTTGTAAATCGCCGGCAGTTCCTCTCCTGGCGCAAGGAGCTTCTTAAGTCCGAAAAGATGACGATCGACACCCTTACCATCTGAAGCAGCGGTGATATATTCTACGTGTGCTTTCACAGCGGCATGGAACAGCTTAGCGGTGTCTTCAGGGGAGGTAGAAGCATCCGAGGCTGCTTTACAGAAAGCAACGGATTCATCAGAAACCGTACGGCAAGTTTCCGTGCGACCTTGCTGGAAACGACGGGTTGCGGCCGACTCATAAGTAGGGCGATTCTTGCCATACATTTTGAAGTAGGCGAGTTGGATAACCATCTGTACGAAGGCATCTGGTGAGCACTTGAACTTCTTAATTAGTCCTTTGCCGTAACCTTGGTAAGCTTGTACACGAAGCTCATGGGCGCCGATAACTTCTGTAAAGTCTTTCGTGGCACGTTCAATCTCAGCTTGCACTTCTTTGTTGATGTGGAACTTTATGACTGTGGGATCGGGTAGACTCGAACGGACCGAGGGATCCGAGAAGTCAAGTTTGTTATTAAATATGACATCGTTGACATAGTCATTCAGCCGTTGCGTCGGGGTACCATCCATCATGGAGTGTTCACCCATGAAACCAGCAGTGCCATTGTCATTGATGATGAATTGGAGAGGCTTGTCGTTCCAACGGTTTGCTCCGTCTCCATGCCAATATTGATGTGCTCTCTCCTCTAAGGTGACTGGAGCGGCATCGTCTAAGCAAACAACAAAAGAAGCAGACTCAATTTCCTTGAGAGCTTTTGCATTGGAAGAATGTGCTTTTAAAAGAACTTCCCGGGCATCGGTCCAAACGTCGCGGTTCTCGCTGGTCAAAATACCGACCGCGGGGGCTTTTTCGGCTTTTTCATAGACTTTTCTAAATTGCGCCTCTAGTTCCGAGGTATTCAACTGCTTTCCATCTATCTCATGGAGCACCTTGAAGAATTGATTTTTGCGGATGACTAAAATATGCGGGTTTTCGGAAGGGTTATAGTTGACGGGGTAGTCGGCGGGTTTAGCTGGCATTCTAGAGCAATTGAACATGTATTTATAACTGTCCATAGAGATAGGAAGCTTCTTCATGTACTCAGGCTCAAGTGTACCTTGATCTACTTGCTTTTTGAAATCTAGCACTGACGTGCTAACGGCTGCAGCTCGGGTGGCAGGGTCACGCCGCCGGCGGTCATCTCTGTAGCTATAAAAGTAGCTCACATATGGCACCACAGGATCGCGGTAAGTCAAGTATGCAGCTTCGTTCCACCAATCGTATATCCAGTTCTTGTGCTTGGGGTCTTCACGGCGAGCTATTAGCTTTTCTTGAAGCTTGCTGCCAATGCCGCCAGGTTTTATGAATTCCTGCACAGCTTTTGTGGATTCCTTCAGCTCTGACTCTGAGAGTAATGGATGGAGAGATTTCAAATATCTTGCAGCAGTCTCCTCGAGAGTTGGAACTGGTAATTTGGGGAGGGAATCTTCGAAGCGAAGCATAGCTCCTTTAGAGGCATCCTCTTTGTAGCCTAGAGGAGTGTCAACTGTGTCCAAAGCGGTTTTGTTGCATTTAGGGACATACCTGCTGGCAGAGCAGAGCTACTGCTCCGAGCATTTGCTGGTGCCATTCCGACGCTCTAGAGAAGCTGGTCAGTAAACATAAGGTAAAGCTTAGATGAGTTGGCCTACTCTTGATAGTCTGGTGGTCTGGAAGCTACTTCTGAGGACCGACTGTTGCGTACGACCCTTTGCAAGCACTTTCAACATCCCAAATGTGTTTTCTGAGAAGATTGGAAGAAGGCGGATTTGCAGATATAATTATTGTGCCTGGGGCCTTATTTCACAAGCCGCGGGCTATACGTGGTGTCAGAGACGGTTGATTGGATGAACGAGACGTTGGTGGGAGTTGCTATGGATTTAGGTGTTGCTTCCGAGGCAAAACGACCTCGGCTCGGGAGAAGTGCTGGGCTGCCGACTTGAGACGACGACGTCCGTGGATCAAATGACTCGCGGGCAGATTTCGGTTTGGCACGAGGTTAGGCCAAAACATGTATAGCTTCGTAGGTATCCATTTAATTTGGTGAACGATTATGCTTATGGCTTTGCAAATTGGTGGTGACCTTCGTGGCCTCAACCCAAACAATCAGATATCAGTTCTGGCGGCATGTGAAGTCTCCTTTGGGCCGGGCCATATTCCCGGGTGCAAGAATTGAACCCAAATTATTTGAGCTGTATCTTATATAGCAAGTAAAACTTCTTGGAGGGGTTTAAGTATTTTGGTCACGAAGGTCTGTCGCTGGTAAAATCGCATTATTGGCTATCTCAAAAGGACCAGGTAGACAGAATAGAGCTGGTACTTGGCACAGATCGAAAAACATCCCTATGTGTAGAGCGATAATTTAAATAAGCTCGATTTATTGTGTCTCCAAATACACTTCTACAGCTTACGCGTGAAATTAACGGCATTAAGAATCTGTAGAGCAGTGTCAAGTCACAAAATCGTATACCTGTTAAGCGTGATAATGTACTCCTGATTTCTAGACGATTGTCCGAGGAAAAGCCGGGCCCAGCGAGGGTCATCTGCGAGAGAGACGCACCAGGGGATATTCCGAGACATGACATTACCAGACAGTCTGACAGTGTTAAGCTAAAGAACACCACAAGCATCGTACGGGCTGAGATAGCGAACTACCGCACTATTTGCAACAATGAACCTGAGGATATAGGTATTACATTACAGCCAAGTCGGCGTCTACTGGTACCAAGATTACTTGAACTGGTAACACTCGGCCTTGGAAAATTGTCATTATATTACGTTGAACTATTGTCAACATATAGATCGAACACTCTTGTATTACCATAAACTGCTAGAATAATAATAGATTTTGGGAGCACGGTTCTGATTCTGCATCTCTAAAGTGAATGGCTACTTTCTCGGATCATTTGGCACACCGAAACTATATATGACCATTCCGCTCTATACTCACCGCTAAGAACTCGGGCTTTGTTCTTCTTATGACTTCACGATTACTGTTTTGACTCGATATCTATTCCAGAGTTTAAATTTATTTGACTTTTGGCACGATCAGTGGCTTTGAAAGTTGAGGCTAAATGATGTTTCTCGACTTTGCATGCCTGTGGCTGCTTATCATCACCTACGGATTCAAAGAAATACGCGCGCAAAGACATCCACACGACGATTTGCGGTCGACAGTTCTAGCTTACATTTGGCGTAAAGTCGATATAACTCCAAGTATACTATTTAATGATTTACTCAAAGCGTAAGTTGAATTTCGGGACCACATATTGGTATGACTAGATATCAGTTATATCTACTGGTATGGTGACACTACTAACTCGTTGTGGAAGATGCAGGTCTCCAACATCCCGAATGGCCAATGACAAGGGCCGAGGATGGTGTTGTGCAGCCAATAAAATTAGAGTGAACAGGTTTTGTTGCATCATCTGCTTTTTCTGGTTTATCGCGTCAGACTCCAGTTACCCTTGTAAGATCTAGATTGTGCGAGCTCGAACCCCCGATAGAGATACGCAACATACGTTGCAATTTTCATGATGAAGTAGATGATCATGCCAGGTCGAGCACTGCGATAACCACTCTACGATAGGGAACAAACTCTCGTCTTGCGTTGCCATTGGATGGTAATAGTTTGACTGGACTTGAAGGCGTCACTATCGACAGCAGCGACCGACACAGATGCGCAACAAAGTCTTGCGTGTTGTTTTGACTGGCCAGCCGTGTAGTAGGGACGATGCAGTACGATGTGCAACAAAACATCGGAAGAGTTGCCATGTGTGAAAATTCAGGATTACGGGCTGAATCTGATTGGAGCGAAGAGGTGGTTAACTTCCTCGTATTACTCCCAAGTGCTCGTAATGCAACAAAAGCGAGTTCGTGAATCTGACTGGACAACATACCGGCATTCGTGTCACACAACAGAAAGCCGCGTACTCAAATAGCTATGGCTGGCTGAGAGGAACGTAACAGACCTTAGTAGGCGGTTACTTGCGGAGGAAAGCAGCTAGTCTACTTACTCCCTGTAACGAACAATTAATAAACTCAGCATCGAAAGAAAAGTTAATGTAGTGAGAATTTGTGTAAACCATTGATGGACCGGCATGCGTAAGATTACCTAGCCTAAGCGCATTTCTTGTGGTTGCAACAAACACTTTAAGTTTAGCATATGATAGACTGATATTGTTACCAGGATTACAAGAGACCATGTATCTGAATAGCAAGCATGACGCGAGTCTCACTAGTTTGAAGCACGAGTGGGCGAAGATCGTTGATCGTACTGTGTACGGATTCTTCTTGCCAACTGCTAGTGCATCGAAGTCTCGACACTCATGCAATGCAAAATAACACAACCCGAGCTTTTTATTTGTATTGATATTAATCATATCATCTCTTACGCTTGCTCTTCCTTGCCACTGACTTTTCCACCTTGCCTTTCTGCTTGCCTTTTGGCTTAGGTGAAGGGGTTCCTTCATCTTCTTCACCATCCTGTGTCTCTGTCTCTTCCTCTTCATCGCCCACAGTCTCATCATCAGCAGTTGTATCCTTGCTAGGCTGTCTAGATCTCGAAGAATCTGCTGCTGCTGCCCTTCCCATTGATCTATTTGTAGTTCTCCCTGATCTTGTGGCCTTACCAGGAGGTGAAGATCGTGCCGGAGTGTCCCTGGTGTCATCCGTATCATCTACAGTGCTTGCTCGTGTTTTGGTGGTAACAGTTTCACCTCTCTTTCGTTTCCTCCCTGTCGGCGCTGAGGCCTCTGAGTAAGAAGGCGACAAAGGCGCTTCATCACCAGTGCGTTTCCCTTTTTGGAACATATCGTGCGCCCATTCCTCTGGAAGCCTGAATTCTTCGTATTTGTCGCGCAGGTCGTCTTCCCACTCAAAAGTGTTCTCCCGCTCATCAATTATTTTCATATCGTACATGGTCTCTAGCTTTGCCCAGATACCTTGGATGGACGTATGCTTTTCAATACGAGGGTCATATCCATGGTTGCGTAGGTATTCAGACAATGCCACCATGCGGAAGTGCTTATGCATGCCTGAGAAGAGTTAGATACAACATAATTAGACAATTTGGGATTGGCTGACCATTTGGCTTCCACTTCATTAGTCCTTTGAAAAGTGATGATTCTTGTTCGTCTGTCCATGGATCCTTGAGCATGTCATACGCAGGTTCCTCGTCTTCGGCGGTAGGGGTATCAAGCTCCATAGCATCTTCATCTGCTACTGGAGTCTCTACTGCTGCCACGTTGGGCTTCGCTTTCTTTCGAGGGGGCATTCTGTTGTCTGATGATGGGATGATGTGAACTCGAAGGTGAACCCATTGCCATCCTATCAAAGATCAGGCCCTTTTTAGCTACGGGAGCATCCGCGATTTAGTGGGTACTACACTGTACTTACGTAAGCAGGCGCGTCAACCTTTGACAAGACGCGATAGCACATGAATGTAATTACCTATGGATTACAACGACACGGAATTAGGGTTAGCATTTGCAATCCCTGATCTCTATGGCCCGTCAAAATGGCTCTTGGATGTGCAAGATTCCTCTGCTTCGTTGTTCTCGAATTTAGAATTAGATGGTACGAATATCTCCAATTACAAAATGACAAAGTGCTTAACGTATGCCTAGATCTTGATCAGAAGCTGCCAGAGGTTGTAGAGCAGCTCAAAAACGATGAGAATTTCTTTCGCATTCCTGATTTTCACTTCATACCGCCCCAACACGAACCTGAACAAATTATTACCTCGAGTGTTGAAATACAGGATGGTAGCCTCTTGGAAGTGGATGATGATATATGGCTGATGCCGGAGGAAACGCCCATTAATTTTGCAAACTATCAGAGTTGGGACAGTTTCGATGATGCAAAGAATGAGAATCCAATCACGCCGTACATTACGGAAGCTGGGCCTTTGGTTTTTGACGCAGCCATAGGAGAACCTCTCGATAATCTGCGTCTTGGGAACGCCAACTGCCCAGTCGTGTCTGCTAAGCAATTTGCAACTTCAATTCACGCTCTGGGGCTGGGAAGAAGCTCGGTCTTGTTTACTTGGGATGACGAAAAGCGAAAATTTTGCCCAACTCTTTCCAGGATGAGACTCTCTGGTTATACCGCAGAATCCCTGGATGGGCTGCTTTCTCTCTTCATAGACTGTGGAAATATTACAAAGTATTTACAAGATTTTATCGACAAAGCCTATGTCAGAAGGAAGTCACCAGGTCAAATTGCATTAGCAGACGCTGTATCTACTATGCTAAGCACTGCTCAATCGTGCTTAAGCGAATCTGCATCCCAATACCAGAGCATTCTACAGCTTCAAGTTATATTCAAGCCAGCTCACTTCATTCTGACTTGTTTCGAGCGTATTGTCAAGAACACCGCGAGAACTCGCAGTGATGAATCGATGTTATCAACGATTTTTGAAGAAATACAACTCCAAGAACACAGAACAGATTCGCTAAAAGACATTCTCATTGAAATACTCTCTAGGGCATCTTTTCCGTGGCTGGAGTTCGTTTCCGAATGGCTAGGACTACAGCGTGAAAGTGGAGCGCCGCTGAGCAAGGCAGGCCAGGGAAAGAGCTTTGTGATGATTACTAACAAGGAGTGGGTTGACGAACAAGGCGCGGAACTTCAGGAAAAGGATTATGTTCTGGACTATGACAGAGTTCCATCTTTTGTCGCGCCCGAGGATGCTCGTGCGATGTTTGAGGTGGGCAAGAGCCTCCGATTTTTACGAGCCCATCATTCAAACCATCCATTAGCAAGAGCAGAGGTCGTAGCTTCTGCTAACCCCCCGTCCTTGGAATGGAAATTTTCTTGGGACGATATTATCGCTATAGAATCAAAGTCTTTGCAGTACGAAAAGGACTTGACAGATGTTATTCGACAGTATTCGAGGGGCACCTCAAGTTTCAAGAGCTTCGAAATGGATACCACCATAACAGATCTTGGTTACCAGCTTGAATTCTTTGGTAAGCCGGAGGAGGATATGCAGGCCCATGTGTTGGCCTCCATCAATACATTCAATCTACCGCCGTGTCCAGGCCCTGCCTTAGACCAACTTTCGACCGTAGTGAGGAGGTTTTTAACAAGTTCTTTTGATTGTGATGTAGAAAGCAAATCTGTATTCTCGCCGCCGATTTCTTTGGCGCCTATTCTTGCTTTCAATCCAGTCATCTCCGCCCAGGCCAGAATTGTTAATGGAACATGTATGAGGATGGTCTTCAAGTCTCACCATCTCCGGGAGCATTTATCCTTACAAAGGAGCTTTCATCTCCTTGGAAACGGTCTATTCTCCAGCAGGCTGTCACATGCCCTCTTCGATCCAGATCTGGAAAGTGCAGAGAGGCACAGAGGTGTTGCACGTTCTGGAGGGGTCATGGGTTTGAGGCTAGGTGGCCGCGACACATGGCCGCCAGCAAGTTCCGAACTTCGCCTCGCCCTTATGGGGGTTCTCACTGATTCCTACGTATCGAATAAATCCCTTGTTCAAGCCCAAACTGGCACGTATCTCGAAAAGAGTCTCCCTGGCGATCTTAGTTTTGCAGTTCGAGACATGTCCGAAGAGGAAGTTTTAAAGTGCATGAATCCCGATTCAATTGAAGCCCTAGACTTTCTACGGTTATCTTATAAACCTCCTCCACCACTAGAGGCAGTCTTTACACCTATAATACTTTTCAAGTACGATCAACTATTCAAGCTACTACTACGAGTGATACGTATGCTCTACGTTATTTCAACTCTTTTCAGAAATGCAAGAGACAGGAATCCATCCGAGCAGAAGAATGATCCGATTATACAGAGGTTCCGAATTGAAGCTCAGCATTTCGTAACTAGCATATCAAGTTACTTCTTTGACACTGGTGTCGAATGTACTTGGAGGATCTTTGACCGAAAATTAGACGAAATCGAAGCTCGAATTAATAACGACAACGACAACATCATACTTGGTCAAAATGAGGGTCTGGATAAGTTGAGAGATTACCATGAGCATGTATTAGACCGCATTATGTCTGCTCTATTTCTTCGAAAACGGCAACAGCCTGTAATGCAACTCCTTGAGGAGATCTTTACGTTGATTCTGAAGTTCTCAAAGTATTCGAGTCAGGAATCGCCTAGAGGGCCAGGACAAATTGATACAGATGGCATAATTATAGAGCTATATGAGAAGTTTAGCAAGAAAGTTGGAGTCTTCGTCACTGTCTGCAGAGGTTTGAGTGAGAAGAAAGGAAATGCAAATAAAAAGTTTATGGATGAAACAATCAGCCAAGGGGGGCTCTTTGATGGGGATGATCTGGCGGAGGACAATTCAGTCGCTCATCTTCTTGGTAGGTTAGAGATGACGACCTATTATTCAAAGCGTAAGAAAATTCCGTAGATATGAAAGCAGTTCTGAAAATTCATGCCTTTTTCTCAGATCTACAGTTTCAACTTCTTGAAATCCAGTGATGGCTTCCGAAACCTTACGACTGTGGCTATGATAAGCTACAACTATGAAGTATGAGCGGATTCTTCTTCAGCCTTGTAGATTGTGAAGATGATGAAAGCTGGATAGCTAGTCACGTGTCTTGTAGAGGCCTCAGAGTCGTTAACACATTACAGCTCGACACGCTTGTAGAGCTCAACTACTATTCGACTGCTCTGGTATTTAGGATAGATCATCAAGTCCTTAGCTTATAATCTCCAGCTTCAATTCTTGTAGTGTCTCGTAGGTGAAGAGTTGTTACAATACTGTTGATTTCCTAGCGCGCCAAGACCAAAGCTCCACGCCGAGATACTGAACGTCACTCCAGCGTCTCGTAGAGTGTCGCAAACCACCACAACACATTCAGGTCAAGCCATTGACCTTCCCAAACATGCGCCGCACACTACGACAGCTCGCGGCCGTCAAGCCAGCGCGATATCTCGAAGCCGGGACCCCTACCGGACTGGCTGGTCTCCTTACCCACGCCTCACCGCGCTCTTCGCTCATCTACCTTTATTCTAGCACCCTCTCAAAGCTTTCAAAGTTCCCAGAGTCATCGCTATACAGACAATCTACGGAGGCGGTTACAAACCATAGACTGAATATTGTGAAAAGCGTGCTTCCGGAGGGGATTGAGAAGTACAGAGAGTATGTGAAGGCCTTTGTGGAGAAAAACCCCGATGTGATGACGAAAGGGAGGGAAGAGCTCGCAGCCGAAGGAATTGAATATCAGGGCCAGAGGTTTGAGGGAGAGGAATTCTTGGTGACGACGGTAGGGGAGGAGTACGATGAGATTGAAACGGAATGGGACGGAGAGGAGCAGAAGGTTGAATTGGAGGGAACGAGAACCGCGGCTGAGAGGAAGGGACAGGGTAGCATTGGGGACAAGAGACGTCCAAGTGGAGACGGTCCTGTAAAGCTAGATCCTGAGCCGCCCTTGACAGCTGATCAGTATGTATTCTTTGGTCTATAAGAGATGCAGTGCTAACGGATGACAGAATCGAGGAGATAGAAAGCAAGATTGGTGCTGGGCTTATTGAGGAGGTTATCCAGGTTGCAGAAGGAGAGTTGAGACTCGCTGATATCATGCTGCAATCGAAGGTGTACGTGCTCTCCTGAATTTGTGCAGCTCATACTAACAATAATCTCGCAGTTGGGAAGATCTAGAAGAGAAGCCTGCGGAGGGTCAGTGGACATATTTTGGCCGGAACCCTTAAGCGTCAATAGATGGCCAGTCTCCAAGAATAAGAATACTCGACATCGAGTTCAGATGTACAGTATAGAGTTTGTAAATAAAAGAATTCGCTGTCATGCATGACCCACTTCAGAAGGGCAGTTTCTTCCTTATGTGCCATTAATTATTCTTGCGTATGTTGCGTAAGTTTTACACTTTAAACAATGTAGCTGAGTTACACTCAAAAGATTAGTTCTATGGAGTATATCTGATCTACTACACAATCTGAGGTTTACATATAGCTAGCGTACACAATGTTTCATAACCTGATCTTGCATCTTGTTGCACACTCTGCAGCTCGAAACAGTGTTGGTATTCCTCTTATCTGCTACTCAAAACACGAAGACGGAACTGATAATTCTACCCGCGCATTCTCTAAATAAGACTCTTCCACACAACTCCCTTTTCGTGTAATGAGACCACATGAACTGTCCGTGTAGAGAATGCGGTGTAGTAACATATCGCTCTTCCCATCCCTCCTTCTCTCACCTCATCACAAATAAATCCCAAGTCTTTCAACATGTGGAAGAAGTAGTACTGTAGTGGGTTTCGCTTTTTAATATACAATTACTAGTCAACAAGATGATCATCCAAGCGAGTATACATGTTCAATGCTAGACTAACTTATTTTTCTCCGACATGTTTAAGAATACCAGCACAAACTGAAATAGATACGAAGAGACGAGACGCCTGGCGATAAAATATGTTCTTGAAATTACATGTGAATTTGATATACAGAGTATCTCGTTATAGTCTGATGGTAGGATTTAAGGGCTGTAAATTGTGATTGGTTCTGTCTGGTATATTCACTGTAGTACGGGGAATGGAACTTGCAAATATTGAACAACATATCACGATTGAAGCATCTTTAGAATTTGAGAATTATACATTGGATATCTTACTCAAGCCGAATTACATAAAAAACTCCCAAAATCATGGAGATATCGCTCTCATCAGTTTTAGGATGCGACATCAATCCAGAATGATCTTGGGTCCCCTCTACATTACTCTATTAAGCATCCTCGCTTAGAATAGGTAGTAGTACACACGCTTCCACGCAGGGTAACCAGCAATCTCAGCCTTAGTGGCGTTAATGAGGTCCCAGTTGACAGGTCGGCGTCCGGTGTCAACATCAATCTGGGAGGTCTTAAGCCATCCAGTGCGCTTCCAGGCGTAACCGCAGGCCCAGAAGAAGAGGACAACGGGAAGGGCAAGGTAAGACTTGAAGAAGTCCTCTGCAGTACCGATTTTGCCTTCGTTTCCGAGAGGGTAGAGAGCGGTCCAGAATTGAGCTACAAGAACGAGGAAGATAATGAGGAGACCGGCGTATGAACCGTAAACACCACCGGCAGCCCTGAATGGAATCTCATCAAGAGTATGGCCTTGATATGCCCATGCAGAGCGGAAACGGATGTGGGCGAGGCAGATTGATCCCCAGGTGAAGAGTGCGGCAAGACCTGAGAGGGCAAGGAGCCAATCGAATACGACTGGACCGCTGGCACTCAAGTTGATAAAGCCCAAAAGTCCAAATACCAAGATGAGGATGGTCGAGAATAGTGGGCGACCAGCCTTGTCGACGTAAGAAAAGATCTTGGGGGCATATCCTTGATCGGCAAGAGCAGTCAAGGTACGTGATCCTCCATAAACACCGGAGTTACCGATGGAGACAACGGAAACGAGAATGATAAAGTTCATGAAATCGGCGAACCTGGGGATACCACCGTATTTAGCGGCGAGAACGAAAGGACTGGCGTTGACATCGATCAAGGGGTTGGCACCAAGTAGATTGTCATCATTGGCGCTAACGAGCAGACCCACGAAGAGGAGACCAACGATGTAGAAGAGAGTGATACGCCAGAAAACCTGCTTGATAGCACCTGGAAGAGACTTGGCTGGGTTCTCAGACTCAGCGGCAGCAAGTCCAACCAACTCGGTACCGGAGAAAGCAAAGGCAGCAGTGACAAACACAGAGCAGACACCCTTGAAGCCATTCTTGAAAGGTTGTGGGTCATACCAGAGTCTGGCTCCCCAGTACTCGTCATAACGGCCACTTGATGGGCCACCTCCGAGAACGAAGATCAGACCAATAAGCATGAAGACGACAACAGCAGCTAGCTTCAAAACGGATGACCAGAATTCTTCTTCCGCATAGCCAAGAGCACCAAAGACGTTGATGATGACGATGAAACCAAGGAAGACAGTGATCCAGACGGCAACGTTTATCTCGGAATTCCACCATTGTGCGGTAAGTGCAGCTACGACGAGTTCGAGAGGTAATACGATGGCCCATTGGAAAACGTAGTTCCATCCCATGGCGAAGCCCCATGATGGATCGATAAAGCGGATAGAGTAGGTGTAGAAACCTCCAGAAACAGGGTACATGACAGCGAGTTCTCCAAGAGCGTAGACTGATTTAATGATTAGTGCAGGTACTTTGAGTATAGATGCTACTCCGCAACTTACCGACGTTAAAGATCATGAAACCCATGATCGAGAAATCAAGTAAAAGAGCTCCTGGTCCCTATCCGAATATTAGTATCTTGGATGACAGATCACATCAAAGGGTGTAGCTTACACCTCTGGACAAGGCACTTCCAGAACCAACAAAGAAACCAGCACCGATGGAGCCTCCGATGGCAATCATCTGCAAGTGGCGACTCTTCATGGTCTTGTTGAGAACCTCTCCGTGCATATCTGTAGTGGTGCGGCGCTTGAAAGACTCTGGGGTACAACCCATACGAGTCCAGAGCCCAAGCTTCTCATGCTCATGGGTGACAACATCGCCCTCGCCAGAGTTGGAGTCGCTGACATCTGTAGCATACTTCTTTTCGGACGGAGGAAGCACGCCGTCTTTGTGGTGGTCTAGGTCCGCCATGTCGAAGATTGGCTTTCGATACCTTGTGGATAGGTGAAGAAGAAGCTGAGGGGGGGTTGCGCCGGATATCCTCGCCTGGTGGTCAACTAGAGAGAACAAAACCGTAGACTTAACGACGGGACTCCAAGTCATCCTTATACTTTACGACGCGCCCAACATCCTAGGAACCTTCCTAGGAAGCGACACCAGCCCGGCCGCATGATAGCCAACATCGGGCCAAGCTGTTCTGTTTGGGGACTACGCCAAGGGGGCCTAGGAGAGACACAACCTTCTGGAAGATCCATCGAAGGAGTGTTGTTCAATCAACGAGACTGTGGTTATCTGTGCCAACCAATGCCAAGTGGCGTAGTGCACCTTTTCCCCGTGCGAGAACGAAAGTACGTTTGACGGAAAGGTAATCACCAGGAAATCGCCAGGGCATCAGCAAGTGGAGTTGGGACCGCTCTCCGCGACGCTCGCCCACCCCAAGTGGAGCTTTGTTAGCAAGAGACTAACAGAGCTTCTTTGAATTGCGCCAACTTTTGCCCAGCGTGCCCAGAGTGCCAATGGGATAGCCAGTCTTGGTTGCTGTTTTACACGCCTATACTGGCAGGTGGCAAGCCGTGGGGTGGTGTAAATACTCTTGGGGCTCGTTAGAATCTCTTGGTTTTTGTCTTGTTTTGCTTGGAACTATCTTGGGCCCACGGTGTCACCGGCCAGGCCGTCCCAACGCGTATTCCACGATACTAGAGCATGCGATGCACATAGCGGAAATCAAACTTGCGCTCTGGCTTCCGATAGTTGCGTTTGTGCACGAGCTGGACGGAGTCGCTGGCTGGTTGCAAGCTGCTTCCCCAGACGGATAATAGAAAATAGATGAAGAGACGTCGTGCTCATTCCATATGCCAAGATTGCCAAGTCGCTTAGGGTGAGAAAGTGGAGGCAAATTGTGGCAACGACCGGAGATCAGAGTTGGCCCTATATCACAAATATCGCCGGACTACGAGCGCTTATGGGACTAGCGTCAGATATACTCCTAATTACGAAAGTATACAGGGAAGACTGCCGTTGCCGCTAAGCCAGCTCAGGCATGCGCTAAGCTGTTAGGCAGATCAGTATCGCGTGCAGATGTCGTAGCTGGCTGGAGTTGGTGGAAGCCACTGTATGATTGGTGTAACCGGCCTTTTGTTAGGTAAAATCATGGGAAAGAGGCGTGATGGGTAGTTCCCGCGTCGCTCTTTTCGTCTCCAGTTGCGCTGAGTTAGGCGTGCGTGTGTAAGATGAGAACCTTAGCGAGTACACATGGTCACTGGTAATATTGGGGCTTTAATTGGCTTTACGCGTTGCGATTGATCTGAAGCAAGCCAGAACTCACACGGGAGGAAGGTCAAAGAGGAGAAGAGGCGAACTGGGAGCTTGTTCAAATTAACCATGGCGAGGTTACATATTGGTAACTTGTAAATTGTCAGACGCCCGTCTTCGCGCTATGGCAGTTGTAATTGGCTCGCCGCACGTATTCATGGCTTCTAAATTGCTTGACTGATTCTAGTATGATACCAATCACGATTCAATAAGCTGGGTAACATAAAACACCCTAATGGCATTGACAACTAACCCAAGCACAGGCCATCAGCAGTTATACAACTAAATGTGTCAACTATAGAAATGAATGTATTCTATCTATCAGTGGCGACTCGTGTGGTGCTTTTAAACATGACTATTTTTCGGCCCGTTTTGTTCCAGGCTATGTTGATTAAGCTCCTTCAAGAAGTGCTTCAATGGGTCGAAACTCGAGATGCGCAGCTTAAATCCACTTCTCTCATTAAACAACAGATAAGGAGACTGAATGACTTCTCAGAATGACATAGGCAAACATAGAGCGCGGCAACAGGTGATAAGTGCTGTGGTTTCATGGAGCACGAGCAAAATAATTGAGCATATATGTCGTCGGCACCCATCCCGCCCATTAGCATTATCCGAGCCGAAGTCTTTTCGAAGTGCAGTGCCTCCGCCGCCTTCGAATTGACGCAGCTTCACACTACGACCTAAAGCTAAAGCATACGAGGAGAACCCCATATCATACGCATGCCGATCCGCGTTGCATTGGGGCCCCAGATTTTGAGAAAGTATGTGTCTTTGACACATACAACAGCAGATTTCCCCTCCTTATTGAGGGGTTTCCTGGAGAACCTGGAAACCAGGGAGTGAACTAGTGACTAAAAGAAACTGTACGCCCCCTCTTATTACCTTCCGTGTCCGTTTCCAAATTTCTGCTCAAACATCTGACCGGATCCAAACTACACAGAGTAGAGATGCAACGAAATTGAACGAGTCAGCACAAGCCAGAGATGCGGTACAATGTGGAGTATGAGCACACGCTCATTGTATCATTCGAAACATCCAATGCGACCAGTTACATGACTCTAGCAACGCACTTGGACGAGATGGGCTATGATCACACTGCTTTTTCTCGAGATTCACATTTGCAATTTCCAAAGTTTAATTCTTTTTGGTCTGTTTGACTAGATCACAGTGGTCTGACGCGATTTTTCGTCATGTCTTGATCTTCCCGATACTCTCCTAACAAAAACGTCACACATATCAACCACGAGTCAATTTAAATACATTATCTTCATCAAAGGGGAGGCAAATTTAATTGATGCTCTTAAAAAAAAATTGGGTCTGAAAACCCCGAGCACTGTTATTATTCTGTCGACCATCGCCTGGAAAAGTTGCAGATCATTAGCATTGTTTTTCCTTCGCGCTGGATCTTTACACGAGCAACGCATTTGAATAACGCCGTGAATTGTGTCTTATGCAGAAGCATTGATATATGGTACAGACATTGATCGAAGGCCCTTTGTTAGTGAAAGGAGGTACTCAGAGCCAGAGAATTATAGCAGGAAGCTCAATATCAGTGCTTATCTATTCGATGATCATAAGATCTTGCTGTTTCTTTGTTTGTTGCATTTCGGCTATAGGAATCATCTCAAGGATGTACACCCTGGATTATCGCTTTGTTTTCTCTTCAAATTTGGGAAAGCTGAAAGCCACTGTGGCATTTACCACTTGGCTTGAGTGATAAAACCATCAAGATGAAGCCGATAATAGGCGCAAGATACTGCAACAGGATGTTCTTTCTCATGAGGGCAAATTTCATCGCTGCCAGGGGCCATGAGCTTGGAGATACTATACAAATTGAACTTCATGACAAACTAACAACTCTTCAGAAACTAACAACTCTTCAGTCGAGATCCTATCAGTATTTGCATTCCTATCACGAGAGCAACGATTGAGTCCAACGAAGCTTAGAATGTCTGATAAAGCGTAGTGAAAGGACGAACGTAAACTTCCTGCACGTTGGAGCGGCCAAGCCGGCTTTCCTTATGTGCATCTGCATTCATGTTAGATATATATAAAGATGGAAACTTGCATCATATCATCGGAATTAACTTGACATGAACTGATTAACATTAATTCATCTTCAGGGTAGTCTTTGTCAACAAGCCTTCACATAAATCGCTAGCTAGAAGGGGGACAGGCTTTGAACTATAACAAGGAATGAGATTAGAGAAAATGCCATCATCTCGGTGTTTGACCTGAACATGTGCGATCACTCTAACCAATTTTTTTGTCTAAAAATTGATGTTCAGTCCATATTCTGAGAAAGTAGAATTCAGAAAAAGCGTTGGTCATCACGTGATAATTGATACCGAATGTGCGACGAAGTACGAGCGCCAAAGGCAGTGCTGGTCTCACCTTGAATATAAACCGGGATGAAATCTAGTAAATTGGACCAGCTCTGGTAGCTTGTTGCTATTGCCACTTTCATCTCAGCTTCAAGAGATCACGATACATAGCCAGAGTGCGGCGAACATCATATATGCAGAATCATATCTACCTCAATTGCCTTGTTTTATGGTACTTGAGTATGGATGCAGCCTCCAAATATACTGGTCTGGGCTGAATATGGAACATGTTGATAGCTCTTCAATAGAAGCGTGGCCAGATAGCTAGGCCATAATATAAAGCTTTTTTCATGGGTTCTCCGATCTTCTTTCCCTCTACGTCTCAAAGCTTTTTGTTCATTCTCCAATTTTGGCGGGATGACAAAGATAATTACTTAACCAAGCCATCTTTCGTAAATATCATCTCAAAAGTGAATAAGCTTATTTCTCGGGACGGCTGCTCCCACGAGTACATAAGTTTACTCGTTAAGGAATAGCAGCCGAGGTGGGGCAGCAGCCGCAGCATGCAGTTCCTGAGATGTGCCGTGATGCCATCCTTCATAAACACATCCATCCATCGGTAAAGTTCAGACATGATCATAGACAACATACATAACTAGAAGCATGAAGCTCGGTAGCTCTCTCGGCCCTCTTGTATACCTCTCAATTCGGCCGGTGGCCGCCATGGTAAATCCAATTGTGGTGAACACCTGGCCGTTTACTGGAGCAACACTTGCAGCATACCAACAGCTCACTTCGTCTCATGATAGTGACCCAATAGACGCAGTTGTAGCAGGATGCTCCAAATCAGAGGAGCTACAAAACGACTTTACTGTTGGTTGGGGAGGCAGCCCTGATGAGAATGGAGAAACTACACTTGATGCACTTGTCATGAGTGGGGTTGATCAAAATATGGGAGCTGTCGCAGGCCTCCGCAATATCAAGGATGCCACAAAGGTTGCCAGAGATGTATTGAGACTCACGAAGCACAGTCTTCTGGCTGGTAGCCTGGCTACGGAATTTGCAGTGAAGCTGGGTTATCCCTTTGAATCTCTGACTAGCGACTACAGCAAGCAGATACACGAGGAATGGGTAGCAAATAATTGCACTCCAAATTTCTGGACAGATCCCACGGATGTTACATGTCCTTCTCCCAATGAAAGTAGTATTGTGTCCCAACAGACGATGGCAAAAATGGCTAGAGCTTTACAGATTGATGAACATAATCACGATACCATCGGTCAGATCGCGTTACAGGCCGATGGAAGAATGGCTGTTGGCATGTCATCTAACGGTGCTCGCCACAAGATTGCCGGTCGAGTTGGTGATGCTCCTATTCCAGGCGCGGGGGCTTATGTTGATGATGATGTGGGAGCATGTGTCGCTACTGGGGATGGGGATGTTATGATGCGATACAGTCCAGCTTTTCTCGGTGTAGAACTCATGAGGGGGGGTTTGAGTCCGCAAGAAGCTGCAAACAAATCGATTGAAAGAATAGCACTCAAAAATAAAGAGTTCAGTGGGGCCATCGTATGCGTGAGCAAATCTGGAGTTCATGCTGCTGCATGTCAAGGATTTCAGAGCTTCTCATACAGCGTGCAGAGCAATGGAACAACCGAGGAGGACGTAAAGGTGTTCCAGATTCAGCCCCTGACTCCCCCAACAAAAGCTCAGAGAACTCTTATGGAATCTCACTGGGGAGTAGCTTAGTGATTAATATTACATATGTCCCAACAGCTTTAGTTGTGCCTGAGTTGTGCCCAACGAAAGATACTCACCACGTCCGACAAATCTATATTCAAACTCTTATTCCGTGTATTGCACCGTATCGTCAGTAGATTGGCCAGTCCGTTTTGGAGTTGATATTGCTGACTATCAACCCCTTTGACTATGATAATTTCGAGAAAATCGTCCCTCTGTCACATACTACAGCCTTTCCAAGAATTTTCTTGGTAGTGGTGTACGTGAAAATATAGATCTTGTCTTTCAAATAACTTGAAGGTCACCATTTAAACTTCATGCCAGTTCCAAGCATGGACTGAGCCAGAGCCGCATCACCTTGAAGACTTTATGAGGTTTATGACAACGGCTTTATGTAATATTAGACAATTCGAACCATAATTTATATCAAAATCAATTCATTAGCTCTACGTGGCCATAATGTTTGTCAGTTTATCATAAAAGTACACAACATTGATCTTGGATCGAACACGATGCTGTGAAATTTAAATCAGATTTTCGCCATCTATGATCATGAGCTTGTATCTCTATTTTCATTATACGTTTCCCCCAGGTAACTATTTGCAAGTTTAAGAACTTGATAGGGAATTATGGCTTACCATACGTTGTAGAGTCTCGCTTAAGCAAGGGGTAAGGATTCTTTGTAACCTTTAGATTTGTCTACATTATGCACCAAATGCCGCGTGATCGAAGTTTCTTGATCACTCTTTCTGTTCCATAAACAATTTCAGACTTCTCCTCGACGGAATGCAATTGATTAAGGTACTTAATCAACAACGCAGAATGATGAGCAGGATGACCCACTAGAGGGGGTAGCCAAACAAGGCTGAGTCTCAGCCTCTTTACACTTCCTCGGATTTTCAAGTACGCATTGCTTCTACATCACTACAATAGACATGCCACTCTTCGCACTACCGTTGGCTGAAACCTCACATGCGTCAAATTCACGATTGCACTTAGCGTCTGGCTCCCATGAGAAGCGCAAGCACTCGCGAGCTCACCATTCCTCAGACGAAGACTCTATCTCTGAAAATGACGAACCATTCCCTGCGTCTAGCACGAATCCCCTCTCTCTTGCCCCAGAGGAAATAGCGCAATATCAGCTTGCTGGTCTAAACCTCAATGAAGATTTGCCCAGAGGAAAATACTTCCCACACCGAGGCTTAGTGGGGCCATCCGTAGAAGAGGATGAGAAGAGGTCGAGGAAAGGGAAGGAGAAAGATATTACAACTGTAAGGGAAAGCGAGGATGATTCTTTAAGGAAGAAAAAGGGGCCTGCATTAAGGTCCCAGCATCTTAGTGTGTTGACAGCCGTGTTGCAAAAATGTTTAATGGACGGCGACATACCCCGCGCCACTCGCGCGTTTGCTATATTAATCCGAACTCAGTTTGGAGGACATGCTGTAGATATTAGGAGCAGCGGGTACTGGGGAATTGGTGCTGAGCTGTTGGTTAGGAGTATGGATCAGACCGATACACTCGATATAACCGAGGACATCGAAGGAGGAGAAGAAAGGGCGAGAACTTCTAAGAAGATGGCGTGGGGTACGAAGGAGGGATTGGCCAAGGCAAAAGATTATTACGAATGGTTGATTCTGGAGTATCCATACAAAAGGCAATGGGATAGTGCTGTGACGGCTATCGATTTCTGGCCTGCAATGCTTGGATGCGAGATATACGGCATCCAGTTAGAGCATAAAGAAGAGTTACAGAAAATTGAAGCTGAAGAAGAGCATGCTAGCGATGATGAGGATGTTGAGAGCGACAATGCCGAGATTAGTCAGGAAGATGTTAGTGAGGATGCTTTTACTATATCGCAAAAACGAAAAGCCCGGCATCGTAATCGGGTGAGACAAAGGCTTTGGCTACGGAGAGAGGACATACGCCGCACAACATTGAAAGCGTCAGAAAGCTTAGCAGCGCGAATGGATGAAATGATGAATCCACCGCCATTCTCTGACAATCATGCTTTACTCAGACTTAGAGGAATGGTAGCTCTCTATATTGGGGACCTCAGTGTTCCCGCTCTACCAATCGAAGAGGATGATGAAAGCGAAGACCAAGCCCCGTCAAGAAGTCTGCGATCGGGACGTGGACGAGACCCTGAAAGTAGGGCCCTTCACCGGCAACATTTAGCAGATCATGAATTGGGGAAAACCAAACGAGAAGAAGAAATCGCTCACGCGAATGACTTATTTGAAAGGATTCGCCACGATGGTGGATGGTTACAGGAGAACCTTGGTATTTCAGCCGAAGACTATCAATCGGATCACTCAGATGATGGGTTCTGATATGACTTCACAGTCTACTTGAAATTAAGAGCAGGTCTCACTTCTAGTATTGGGATGAATGAAATTCAAGTAGAGCATAGCGTAATTGGTAATTATAAGTCTGGCGCCTTTCTGTAATTCAGAGATAGGTGTAGAATTGGGAAGAAAAAATAATATTTAGATATTAATGCTAATTTGAAACGATGCCAATGCTACAATGCCGAGACAAACTCTTTAGACCACTACTTTGATAAGAAAATTTTCCGCATCTTCCTCAACTCTATAGCCAATATTTACCTCTCATGATCTGTCCACCTTTTTCCCTAGTTAAGCTGTATCGCTCTAGTAAGCGCTGTAGACACTCCAGTCAATGCCAGCAACATCTGCATAGCAGTTCACGGTGTTGGCAGAGGCATCTTCGGCACCGCTTCCTTCAGAGCACTGAGGCAAGAGGCTGACATCCGCACATCCAGCTGGAGTCGGCGATCCTTCCGCTTTAAAGAACAGCTGAACAGCACTTCCAAACACCAAATCTTTTACACATCCATAAAACTCACCTCCACCGAGGTAAGCCAGCTCAGGCACAGCGACTGGGAAGCGCTTCAAGCCTACGCCTGCTTCGCCAGCTCCAGCATTGATCGACACGGTATTGTCGGCATTGATAGAAACTCCACCTGGGAAGAGTGGTGACCCTTCGTCGGAGAGAACATTGGCGGCATTATAACGAACTTCTTCGGCAGTGCCGTTTACATAGAAGATACGGCCAGAGGTAGGGGTTGTATTGGGTACAAGAACTGCATATGCGGTTCCTGCGCCAGTGTGGTAGGAAGTCAGGGCATAATCGTTGATAGGAGTTGCAAGGTCAGCACCAGTGACGTTGGCGATGAGACGGAAGTTCGAGGAGAGAGCTGTTGGAGGATAGTTTGGTACTTGACGAGTAGTTGGTGCTGCCGTCGCAAGGGAGGCAAGTGCCATAGCACTAAGTGCCTTGAACGTAGTGGAAACCATGGTTATTATGTTGTTGAGCTTGTGGGATTTGATGGTTTGTTTTAGAAGTCTTTGACTTGAACTTTGTAGGAGGTGGAAGAAAGATGCTAAATTGTGATAGATGAATTTTGAGATGGTGATAGAAAACTTGGGGAAGCCCTTTGTCACTTATATACTTTTCCATCTATAGAATCGCCACTAGTATCGACCAACAATATGCAAGACTGAAAATAATAAAAGCAGATACGAGAAGCAACACGAACATAACAGAACAGGAGATGTACATGGTACTGTCAGTATGACGAAGATATGGTAAGCCATCATACATCGGTACCTCCGTACGGAGATGGCCCGACTCTGAACAACTTGAGCACAACTACAAATCACCCCAGAAGCTTTGACAAAATATTGCAAGCCAAGGCTAATTATAAGCTTTCTGGGGAAGATGCGGTGGATTTGCGATGTCAGCCACCCGTACCGCGGTTGTGTTTCCTATTGCGGCAAATGTTGATTCTCGTATCCATCCACGAAGTCCACACTTATGAGGTAGATTACTGCACCACCACGACGACTTAATAAATTAAATGGTAGCTTGAAATACTACTCGATGATCATCTTAAGTGTTGAATTTGTGCTACTTTAGTCTCTTTACTTTAAGTCTGAGACTGAGCTAGTCGATCATGAAAAGAAATGACAGTTCTTCTGTCAAACACTCAAGCTTTTAGTATCGTGAGCTGATGACAAATTTTACTATATTGTTCGTTTATTATGCAAAGCATGCTCAGCCTCCTTCTTGCAACATTTCTTCGTATTTGTATACTCTTCAAGTTATTGAAAATCTCCTTTGCCTCTCTACACTTTGATTACAAAGCGGCATGCATGATAGTCCGTAACATGACACCACCGTGTATTCTAACGTGGCATGTAGTGGGAAGAGACTGTAAAAGACCGCTTGTTCATATTATGGTACAACACTTGTCACTGCCTTTGGCTTTCTTGGAGAGTTGAAGTTCATAACAAAAAGAAATCGAACCCCAATGGTAGAGTCACGTGAATACTTTCTTTTCTACGCTTCAGTCTCTTTCCGGATCTCCGTATAAGCTACCCATCTCCTGGAGACTATTAAGCAATGAAATCTTTGGAGTTTTCTTCAAATTTTATGAATGTATGCTTTTGGTTAATCACATATGTAACACTTTCCCGTGTTAAGATTCAGACAGCAACATGATCCCTCGATTTCAAGTCCACCACAAGTTCCAAGAGTATATGCTAGTCAAGGTGATGAACGATTGTGAATTTTCCTGCTTCAAATCCGACCTACAGTAAGTCTAAATGATCTTCAACTTACTGTCTGATTTAGTTTCTAATATTCGATTTGCCCTGCGATATATTGAGGCTATCTGAGAGCAGAGGGAAGGATCTGCGATAACTTTTTTTTATCTGGGTCTTGAATTTGATATTCATTTCCCTGAAAATCGAACAGATACAGGTTGGGTTTAATAAGACTTGGACACGCATCAGATGGATGGCGTGGAGCGGTAAGTTGCTATTAAAGCGAAAGTTTACTTGCCGCGCGATAAGGTGTTGAAAGCCAGCCTGGTATGATAGACCATTCCTTTCCCCAGGGTAAGGTCAGTTCGTTTTCTTTTCCGGCATTAGGATCGACCATAATGGCCACAGCTTGGTTTACTAAGAAGTTATGATTCAATAAGAAGCTGGTATGATTGAGAGAAATTGACGTTAAATAGTGTAGCAGGTTTATTTGAAGGTATATGTGCCTCTCGATTCTATCCAGTACATCTGCCCCCATTCAAGGCCCGCTTGCGTCAGACACACTTGCATATTTGATTTATCCATCAAATCAAGATCTATAGAGCTGCCTCCCAGCCGTGTTTACGGTCTGCCCAACCTTCCATGCAGAACTACAAGAGCGGCTTGAAGTGTAACACACCTTGGGAAAGGTGTGCACCAGATATGTAGGCATACATCAATGGGGCTCTGGGGCCAGAAAGAAGACCGATTTCGAGACCGAGTTAGGCTCGGGGCGTCAACACCTTGAGAGGAGGCTCTGGTAGTCGGCGTGTGGAGGTCTGCGTTAAGACGTGTCTCCGTTACCTATCTCTACTGAGATATGTTCCAATCACTGTTAACTTCATCATTCATCAGATTTTTTCTTTTTCTAGATTTACGCCTTATGCAAGCCGTATATAATGTGTCACTTCATTGTTTCCAACCATACATATTCAGAATGCAAGCTCCTTGATACAGCAGAACCGGAGCCTGTGCCTACTGTTCCGGATGGTCAATCTTCAGCGCCAGCGAACTCACCCCAGATTTCTCAAATGACACGACTTATGCGACATCTGGGCTCATTCCACAAATCTACGGTGGACGATGCCCAAAAGCCGGCTGTAGCTGATGAAACTGGATCATCAGCTGTCAATGTTCTACAGTCTGGGAATTCATCTGAGACCAATATTCATGTCGTAACACAGAAGACTTTCATACAGTGTTTGGATGCACGAGATCCAGACCATGAAGACGCCCAGATTTGGGATATACCAGTGAACCGACGTACATGTGCCGATGCAACTGAGTTCGATTTCGGTGCAGATGCAGTAGATGATGAAGATTATGGCCACAGGAGTGAACTTCGAGGGCGTTGTCCTGTTTGCGAGGCTGTTGAGAGCGCAATAGCGAAAAGCTCATTTAAAGTCACAGTGGTGAGTTCATTATCCCGTAGACCAACTAAGTGCTGAATTCCCCAGAAACCAGCAAAGGCGCGAACGTTCCCTGGACCAAACTCACGTACGCCAAATATTACACAGGCATCGACTGTTGGGCAAAATATATCTCAGTCTCAGGCGGTAGGTCACAAATATAACGCTACTTGGAGTTAAAACTGAAAATGGTTTGTAGCATCGCAAAAGAAGTAAGCGCCATAAACATCATGGCACTGGAAAAGGTCTAAATGAAGGTGAGCGTGCTGTTAGAGCTAGCAGCAATGGTGGAAGAAGAGACCGGGAAAGCAACTACAAAGAGGTAACAAGGACTAAAGTTAGTAATGGTGAACAGGATAATCATAGAAGGTATGCGCCTTGTGCCTTCAAACCCATGTTTGGCTAACAAGGTGAATAGGATGAGACCTTCGTTCTTTCGTTTGTTGTTTGGAAATGGGAGGTGATAAGTAAACAACATGTCACAAATTAGTTTTTGTAAATAAATATTGTTTGCTAAGCATAATGCCTCGGAGCCTGCAAACCAGAGGACCGCTTGTTGGGAATTGTTAATGAACAAAATGAATCTATGAGCCAGGTCATATTATTCACTTTTGGTTTCCTTGTTTCGTTCCTCTGAGATATGTCTCTATCAAGCTCTTTGTGGTGCTCCTTTGACCTCTTCTTCCTAAAATGGTGATTCACGTATGTATTTCCTTGGCGTCTTCGGGTTTCCAGAGACGCCTGCTGAATCTTAGGGAAATCAACCGGATCTCGTACGGATGTTGGAGTTGTCTCTTTGTATGATGTCGTTAGCGATTTCTGTCTGCTGGAAGCGGGCTTGAAAAGATCCAAGACGTTAGGTGAGCGACCTCCTAATCTGCAAAGATCTATGTAAACTTCCTCCATACTTGAGTAGCTCGAGGTACCAGTCTCCCAGCAATTTTCGACAACATGTCTGAGAAATGAGCAAGGCTCAAAATCATTCGGAAATATGCCCTTTCGAAATCTCCTTTGCACCTCTGCGTATTCTTTGCCTTTGTAGGGTGGTCTACCATTGATCATCTCGTATAATGCAGAACCAAAGGCGAATATGTCTGATTTTACCGATGGAGCAGCTCTGCCAGGTAGCTGACTTCCAACCTCGTAGTTCACCGTTGCGGAATATCGACAATTTATAACAGAGGATCCTGCAAAATCTGCTATTTTGAGCATTCCTCTTCTGTCAAGGAGCATATTGTGACATCCCACTAAGTCAATCAGTGCTTGAGAGATACAAATCAGTGAACAGTACTTACCATCTCCTTGGATAATACCACAACTATGTACATAAGTTAAGCCTCTAGCAGCTTGAATTGCATACCTCAAAGCATCTTCTTGTGGTGAATACTTTCCACGACGAGACTTTATTCTGCTTCTTAGAGTCTCTTGACATCTTTCTAAGACAAGACCATCTGGATTCATGACATCAAGACACTTCAAGACATGCCGAGAGCCCTGCCCAAGATTTATATAGGCTTGCCGTTCAGTTTCAAAGTCCTCCACACTCCTGTTGTCTGATCCCACATAAACTTTGACTACCTTCTCATCATCAAGCGCAAACACTATACCGGCTGTTCCATATCCGATTGCCTGTAGACCGTAGGTATTACCATCCCATTCACACGCACCAGAGCTAGAAGAAGATCCAGCTAAGGTTGACTCGTCATCATTCCAATCTGGCTTACTGTCGTTCTCTGTAGGGCAAGCAGAAAATGGCATATCCATTCAGCTTTGGGACTTCAATGGAAAGGATAGAGATCACAGCGTTCGCTAACAAATCAACAATGAGACTTGTGAATTGAATCACAGTCCAACTGTTCAGCCGATATCAAGTAGACAAGATTTGTTATCGTGCGTCTATGTCGTATAAACCCGAGTTACAAGCTGGATTATTCTCAATCAAGACACTAATCAATGATGACAAAGTCATGCTATTCTTCGAGTCGAGGGGCCCGGAAGAACCCCCTCAGCAGCAATATTGCCCCCAATCTGAGCTGAGATTGCAAAAAGGAAAAGGGTGTGGAGGAAATGTCCGTGATTGAACTAAGTCCATATAGGGTTTCGAAGCACTGCATGTAAGAATTCTAGAAGATCATTGGGGGTTTTAAGTGGCGCTCGCTTTTGAAGTTGCGAGAGGCGATAGTTACTATAAGCACGGGATCATGGTCATTTTATGCATTTAGAATCTATTATCCAATCACCGCTCGCTCAAACACACCACTTAAAGTGCTTATATGACAGATATTTCTACCCACAAGAGCTGATTGTTCTTGTAATCATCTCACCTAGATGGTTCGGTGGCTTTAATGCACGCATCTTGTTGTGGCAGCAGAAATCTGTTGTGTAGGATACGCAAATTGATCGCGACTCAATACCAGCCTTACGATTAAACAATGAATCAGCGCTTGTTAATTAGGAATTGGCTCGCTTAAGTACATAGCCAAATTTGTGGGCAATTTCAAGGCATGAAAATGGCGCCCAATCAATAAGCAAACCGTCACCATTGAGGAAGCGCACGAATGGAAGTTTAAGAGATTTGGAAGAATGTGGTTGCACAGAACATCTATCGAGGACTATTTGGTAAACATATTTATCATGCTTCCGCTTACATAGAGTAGACTCGCTTGTCCCACTTTCCCCTTTTCCTTCTAACCGAGGTATACTTATGGGGTGGTTTATCACGTGCCATGAATAAATATTTTGATAACGCATTCGACACATGTTATACAATTTCGATTACGAATTCCTATCCATTCTTCAATTCCGTTGTAGCTTTATACATTTTGGATATCAGGGATAAGTACAAGCTTACCCGCATCATCTCCAGCTCGTGATTATTATATGAGAGCAGATTTCGTTCCCCTGGTGCATGGCTTTTCATATATATCGTCCGGTCTGTCTGGCTATTGTACATTCGTAGTCCGAATTCGGAATTGGTTTGAAGTATGCTATTGATTGAGAAATACTTCTTTGAAATAATAGCAGAGGTAGAGGCAGAGCTTATGCATGTGTAAGTATTGGTGAGACACCTGTGCTGAAAGATAATACAATGCTTTACTTGCTCAATACTAACTGTGAGTTCTTGGAAAGAAGTTATTTCAAGACGTGATTGCTACAGAGAAGTTACGATCTGAGCTTCAGTCTACTATATCCGGGAAGTTATTATAATTCCTCCTAAATGACGGCTTACTGCTGTTATAGCGGAAACTACAAGTCTACTACTTCATCGAATCAAGAAGTAACTACAGATATTGCAAGTTTCAAATTACAAAGGCGTATTTCTAAACGTTTAGCAACGTTAGATTAAAGAAAGCTTCTCGCCAACAGCATTATGAGCAATATGGAGGAGGTATTCCAATGAAGACATATAGTGTGGTAAGGGATTCGTATTGATAACATGTCATTAACTGCCTGTAACAATCCAAAGAGTACGCAAAGATCATCTAGACCTATTCTGGGGACGACTTTTGGTCTCAGTCTTGGCGGAAGAAATACCCTTGCCTTCCTTTCAGTAAAATCATAGCCCAATGATATGTCATTGCTGAAAATGTTTGGGACCGAAAGGCCCAGGAACAGTAAGTAGCAGCTGCCGCCCTCCTAAAATCTCATCCTTCCGGTCCAAAAGCTCATCAACGCTCCATTGAGCTGCTACAAATCTACCACTAAGAAATTTTGCATGGGGATGGGACAACCACACTGCAAAAGCACCCGCGATATCAGGTGTATCCAAGTCGAAATGACGCATTGATTCATGGAACATTCCAGTGTCGAGCATGCCCGGATGTAGCGCAATGGCAGTAATGTTCGGATAGGACTCGGAAATGAAAGGTATCAGTTGAAGCCCAACAAGCTTCGACAGACAGTAGCCGCTAGAAGGTGGTATGATAGACCAAGCTCCAGCAGTTGTGACATTGATAATCGTTGCAGTGCTATCTATATCTGGGAGCTGCCGGATGAACGACCGAGTCATGAGAAAAGTTCCTTTTCCATTGACCTCAAAGTTTGACCACCAAATATCGGGGTCTATATCAGCAATTAATTCTCCACCACCTGCGGCACTAATTCCAGCGTTGTTGATCAGGATATCAGCAGATCCAAACGTTGCCTTGATCTTCTGAAACGCCTGGTCTACTGCATCTGAGTCTGAAATATCCACTGTTAAGCATAACACCTTAACTAACGGATTAATCTGCTGTATCTGAGCCTCAACTGCTATCAGGTTCTCGGCACTTCTAGCTAGTAGGACAAGTCCTCTGACGCCAGCTTTCGCGAACGCTGGAGCAAACCCTGTGGCACCAATACCTCTACTAGCTCCAGTGACAATGACAACTTTCCCAGCAAGGTTTAGTTCTTTCTTCGTTGGGTCGATGGATGGATATACGTCATTGTAAACGGTGGGGGTGAATTTGAGCGATTCTCTCATGTAGTCCTTTGGGAGATCTGAGAAACTCATAGTTGCGAATACCTTGAACAAGTGAAGAGAGCTGCCAGGTTAACTAAATAAATCTTTTTGTTATGACTAGCGAAACTTATGCCTAAGGAATTGTTGGTATGGAGACGGTTGGAGGGCGAATAAGATCTCAGCAAACAAAGCCTTTCCAACAACTATACTAATGAACCAATCGGAAACGGTAGCTGAGTGACATTACATCACAGCTTTCTAATTCTTATATCCATTTGTGCTCTTCTTCGTTTATCCTAGGGACCTTTACGGCTTCTCATCTGATAAATATCCCTCATGTTCTCGTGTTACTTTATCAAATTATTGATTTATTGCGTCTCTGTATTATTGTTATCAAAGTCTCATTTTTGGATTAACACATAATCTGATGGCTAGGTTTCTTTGTTTGATTTGCTCCTCAATGACAAAAGTTGTCTAACAATGTCTCTCTCTCTCGCATACCCTTTTCTTTGTCTACAATCTCACACACTCTATTTTCCTCCCATCCCTTTACATTTCTCCACGGTTCTCTTTTCTTTTGTAAATATTCAATATCCCCATGAATAAAAGTAAGATTCCTGAAAATCCATCGAAAAATCTAGTTTCAACCTTTTCAGCCATGGCTTCCTCTGCTCCTAATGTGGAAACAATGATATAGTAATTGTACCAGCTGTTGTAGCGATAAGACACTACAATAAAAGTTAACATTTGGAGTGATATAGGGATTAAAAGTGTGCGTGTCAAGAAAATGAAAGTCAACAAAAGTCCTTGTAATAAACATGTGTGTAGCAAATGAAATTGCAATCAAAGGATGTTGTGTTGCACAATTTGAGCACTCCACCAGAAGGCTAACCTTTAGATATTTCATATTGAGCCTGATATTTCCCATTTAGCTACGTTTCATCAGTAGATCATCTCATATTCTTCACTTGGACAGGATCTAATTTCAGCAAGACACTTCACTAGGAGCCACGAGCACCAAACAACACAAGCAGATAATTCATCGCACTAATTTTTCATTTTCATCTCTCCCTGAATATTCACACCCCCACGCCATGCACGTAACCCGCAAGCAGACCTATGACTAGGTTGTGTAAAGTAAAGGAGAGAAGACGCTCAAAACGAAGCAACCATAAGAGCAAAGCCAGACAACGGAAAGAAAACATATTACAGTAGCGTCATGAGGTCATGCTCTAAATCATGCCGCCCTTCGTGCAGTTTCATTTCCACCATGAGAAAGTCATCCACTCATTATTGCTCTCCCTTCTTCAGCTCCACATCCACCCCCGCATAAATATTCTACTCCTCCTATTTATGCTTCCGTCCTTTCCCACCACTCAGTTCTTTGCAACATGAGTTCTTGGAAGATGCATTTATGTAGAGATCAGAGGCTCGCTCTCTCCAAAAGGCTTAGCCTTGAAATCTTCCTTTGGTGCGGCTGGGAAATCCTCGCTCTTGAAAGCGGGTGTGTTCTCCTTAAGAACCGGGGAAGCCTTCTTCTCAACGGCAGGGGACGAGGATCGGCCACGTGCGCTGCTAATCATCTCTTGAGCCTTAGAAGAGTAATCGGAAGCGTAGGTCTTGGTAGTCTCAGCAGCGCGAGCGGCGTGGTGGCTGGCGAGCTCCTTGACTTGCTGGGTTTGTTGGTTGACAATAGATGAAGCCTGGGCAATCTGGGCGTCGATGAGTTCCTTGTTGGTCTTGTAGATGAGAGGAGTCAAGAAGAGGATGGTGGTTGAAAGAAGAGTTAAGCCCCAGAATGGAACGACCTTGATGAGGAAGTAAGAGATGAAGGCACCAAGGAAAGCCTGTTATTGATTAGCTCACAATAATTATGCACAGCGGAGATGTGAACTTACGCAGGCGGAGGCAAAGACGTTCTCGGCGAAGACGATGCGTTGAGACTCAATGACAAAGAAGTTAATGAGCTCATGGACATCGGAGGTCAGGCGGTCAATGCTATCCTTTGGCAGGGTGTAGTACTTCTTGGGGCGGATCTGCGAGGTGAAGCCCTTGGAGAAAAGAGCCTTACCAGCAGCCTCGGCCAAGACAGTAATGGCCAGAGTCATGTATGTGAGCTTGAAGGCATATCTGAGGATGTTGAGGTAACGGGCAGCAAAGATGAATGCCACGATGGAGACATAAGCGATTCCCGAAGCTCGTGGGTGCTCCCAGGATAAGAGTCTAGAGAAGAAGGAGTGGTAGTGTGTGAGCTGTTGGCCGGTGGCAGTTGGGTTGGAAGGGGTGGTGCGAGCAGCAGCTAGGTCGGAGAACTCGGATGAGGTCTTTGCAGATTGCTCCTGGATGTTTGCCCCGACCGGACCGTTTGCCAAATTTTGGGTGATAGGGTGGTTCTTGACCGCGTTGGCTGCAGCAGAGGCATCTATAGTCTTGTCAGTCTTGTATTTCTTTCGGGGTGGGCGTTGGTAGGTTGATGTTGGTACTGTTTCAAGTTAGTGATCAGGACACTCAAGCTCGGGTTGGACTTGATGCGTACCTTACTGTTGACGACGGCGTTCTTTGCGTTGTTCAACGCGGGCGAGTCGGAAACGGTGTTGGATGTGGTGGTGGTGTCCTTCTCGATGGAAGGGACCACGCCGGTATCAAAGGAATTAGACATTGTTGCTGTGAAGGAGCTGCAACTGAGATGGGCTGAGCTGGAAAGAAGAGCTAGGGCGGACGGCAGAAAGAAGCTGCTGTCAGGATTAAAGTGTGTCTGATTGAGGGTGAGGGTGAGGTTGCTCAGTGACGGACAAGTGTTTCAGCTGGATGATGTGAGGTGATGGTGATGGTGGAAGATGGTGAAGATGGGTTGATGGTGGTGGTAGTAGTAGTAGTAGTAGTAGTAGTAGTATTGGTGGTGGTGGTGGTGGTGGTGGTGATGTCGCCGTAACACATGGAAATTATTTAAAAGGGGAGGAATGTGCGGGCCAATCAGCTAGCACGCACACGACCAGCGGGAGGTTTCCCTGCTTGATGTGGAGAGCGTGAGATGATGATGATGGATGGATTCAGCCACAACGAGCGAATTTGTGAATGACGTGTGGCGGACTGTTTCATGGTTCTGTGCAATAAACACATTACGACTGATACAAATACAAACATAAACCCAACTCGGATGACAAACCTCCCCGTGATACAGCTGGTCACATATCTCACACACATGTTACTTACAGGTATCACGCATATCACGCATATCACACACATGTTACACATATCACAGATTGCACTTCACTCACCAAGACCTGACGTCAAGAAATAATTGCTGTAGTTAGGGGTTTTGCGCTCGTTGAAGCTCTAGAACATTCATTCACGGGGATCGCTATCTTTTTGTACCCCGTTACGTCATTCAATAACAATGCCGAGAAAAAAGGATTTTATTTACAAATTGGACCCCCAGGGACTAACTGCTCGTGGTCCAAGTCTTCCCATCTTCCTCCATAGATAGACAGCCCGTCTCTAATCATTCATGTGAGTTGAGTTTCTTCACATTATCTGCCTGCTATTGCCTGCTATATCCATTCCAAAGCTGGAATGGGAATTGCTTATCGGATGCCATTAAGCCAAGCATGTCTATTAAAAGTGGCTTACGAGAACAAAATAAAGATGGTGGATTAAGGACCTCCCGAACCGACCAATGAAATGAAATATGATTCTGTGATTTCACGTGGAGCTATTGCTAAATGCTAGCGTCAATAACACACTTTTGTATCTTGTATATATTGGGACAACAAAAACGAAGGCAAGAAATCATGTGTATCAGGGACGAACAAGACTGAAACCTGCTGGTCGATACGCTCACAGGCTCTGCTCACATGACCATCGATTAGTCCTACGACTAGGTCATATCTATCCACTTAGCGAGGAGCCCCTGAATCACTCCACAGCGAAGCGAGAGATCAGAAGGTAAAAGTCTATAGCTGAATGTTCGGTTGCGATTCCAAGCAAGCTATGCAACCGAAGACGTACTGAAATTCGCATCATTAAGCGATGGATAAATTCTCATCTAGTTCACCACTCTATGGTTCGCTTGGTCATCTTGTATATCTTTTTGTAGACGGTGACTGACAAGACTTCTCGGGAACGGATCTTGAATCCTGGCACTCAATAAAGGAAAACATACTTATGTTTTAGTAGTATCTACAGTCGATTTGGTCTATTGAGTTTTTCCTTGCACTACGAAGGCAGGTTCAACCAAATAGAGTCAAAGGACCATGATTAAAATACATTCTCCAAGTGGCCAAGGGTCTGAAGGTTGCCAATCAGTGTCTGGTTTTACAGGCTAATGTTCCAGGAGTAGTCGAACACATAGTGACGAGGAGAATTTGATAGTGAACTTGTACCTAAAGTCATCTGACATATAGGCTGTCCAATACAAGCGCTTAAATCCAAGCTTAAACGCTACAGACCACACCATATCGTACCTTCTTATATTCCCTACTTGTGTCTGTATTTGTAAGAATTCAATTGTGTGATAGACTGAACAAACACTTAAGAATACCAAGTAAAGATTCAAAATGTATAGCCGAGGACTTGCATTCGAATATGTGCCTTTATTGCAACATGGAAGTTTTCTAGTGGCTCCCTAGATTCTAGGAACAATTATACAATCCTAATAGAATATCTCAATTTCGAATTAGTAAGAGAAATCCGACGCCAGATTCCACGCCATAGTTTTTAAACGAGTTTGAATCTCCATACCATCCCCAACTCATCGTACTTTCAACAAGGAATGATAAGATCAGAAGCACTGTGAACCACAAGAGCCAAATCTACCCTAAGGGCTACAGTGCGACTAGTTCTTAGATGACAGCAACAAGTAGAAAGATGAGTTTTGAGATGACTTTTCATAGGAGCTTGAAAATAAAGAAATATCAATAGCAAAAGTTCAAAGTCCAACAAACTCCAATGAAAAATAGTGATGAAAGCCACTTAGCCCTTTAATGGGTAGCTATCATGCCTTTCCCTGATATTAACAAAACCATCACAGCAAAATCCCTTTTTTCTTCTCCCAATCACCACCCTTCTTCTTGGGCTTCTTCGACCGTTCTATCTTCTGAGGTGATGGATTAGGTTTCTTCTCCTTGGGAGGATCAAGCTGTGGTTTCTTTTCTTCCGTTTTGGGAACTGCAGGTGCAGGATTTCGCTTCCGCAAGGGGTCAGCCTCGCTAAGCCTCACTCCGCCTATAGTCTACTTCTTTCCTGTTATTAACCTTGGTCTTGCTCCTCAGTGGGCACATATTCTTTTCGGCCGGATTCTTTTTGTCAGATAAATTATCTTGTCTGGATCACTTTTCACAAGCTTTCCCTAGGGAGTCCATCAAAACATAGCGGAATACCATTCTCTGGTTGCGGTATTCTGTACCGCTGAGATTCCTACCAAAGTAGGCCTTTACTCTGATGCTATTGGCCTAAATTAACAACATGGTATAGACACTAGATATGTTCCTCAAGCGCATTAAAGAGTACGAACAGGAATGGTTTCCATCCCCTCGTATAATTAGCCAGGGCGATGTCTCTCAACCCTCAAGCATCAACGCTCCATCTACCATGCCAACAGCGTCTTTCATCTCTCCTTTTCTCGGCAAGTCCGTCTCGGAGCTCAATACAATCTTTACCAAGAGCTTTGCAACTCAGAATGCATTCCTGCCGCGTGTATTCCTCGTGCTGGATAAGCGCACCATTGATGAGAATATTGAGTGGGCTTCCTGCCAGCTCATTCGCGGTGGGGAGGCTTTCGATGAGAAAGAGGGAAAGAATTTCGTTAGAGCCGACTTCTATTTGAGCATGCAGCTGGCGAGCATGCTGGAGTTGGGAGATCTTAATTTAGACGAGAGCCCACATGATCTAGAGAAGGTGATGGGTATACATAACATGTCAAACTACTGAGTGACTGCAAAAGAAGCCCGAAATCAAGAATCAGATCACCAGGAGTTGCACCAATCCTAGAAACTCATATTTAGGTTGAAGCACTTGTACTACTGAGATATGCTCCTGCTGTATCTACCGTAGTCTTTGCAGGATTCCCCATTGTACGTATTAAAACAGTTTATCAAAGCAGTTATATAATATTATGTTTAGAATAGCAGACAATAATTTAGAAAATAAAAGAGTAACATATTACAATCATCAGAAACTACCTATTTTTATCATAAAAGCTACTATAGAGCCTTCCGGTGTGCTAGTTGGTTTCCAACCAGACTTATTGCCCTTGAGGATAGCTGACGAGACTGCTAAAGCATCTGATTATGAGTGCTTCGAGTCCCCTTCCATAATGTATGTTTGAAAGTTGGTGAACTGAATCTTGTGCTTGAACCACTAGGTCCCTCTTCGCATAGTTACCTACAAAACATCACTCTAAGCTGGATATCGCAAAGATTTACAATCTCTGTCAAAGAATGTGACCTGTCCAAACATAACGGTGGCCAAATGGTGGTCGATGCTCCAATCGTTGGTCATTTCTACACTGTAAGTAGTATCAGTTCCAACCCCTAGGATATCTGTAATTCCAAATGCTATTGTGAAACAACCGCAATGATCAAGGGTTGTGGATTTACATCCTAGCTAGCCAGATACCCAGTTTCCAAATATGCTTACACAACTCGAGAGAAAAAGCAAGCATTCATATACTTGCCAAGTAATCACCCCCAGACGCCATTATGCTCACAAAATCACACACTAGGCTTTATTACAATCTGATCAATTAGCCAACTCTAGTCTCTGCTTGCATAATATTTCCTCTAATAATCCAAGGCCGAGATTTAGGGGCAGCTATTATAGAAGAAAACCTACAGTGAATATATAATTCTCGCGGAGAAAGGTATCCTAGCCATGTAAGAGAGACATTAGCTGCCTACGAGAATCGACGTATTCAAGAGCATCGGCATAAGCTATAAAGCTTAAACCCAACAGCACTGAACAGGACAATAGTAATGTTTTACGGTATAGCTTTGTTCAAGGTGATAGGAAGGATTAAAATAAATCCGGTCCATGTGTCCATGAAGCTTATGTCCGAGCCGTCAACCCCTCAATATCTTCGGATTCGACAACAAAATGACGAAATTACGTGACACAATTACCAACCAATGTGGGTCGGAACAGCTCACGCTCCGTCGATATAGGTCCCCCATTGTGGTCAAATCAGAAAGCGCTTTGAAATCCAAATTGATTTCATTGCTTCGTCGTGAATTATTCGCATTTATATAAATAAGAAAGGGCGGATTCTACACCCACCTCCTTTAAATTTGCTCAGTTTCCAATAAACTCAAGACTGCATCCTTAATTTCTCTATCACAAAGCAATCGTACGACCCCGCTCGTTGTCCCATTTAATATTCTAAGACACAAAGTATAATGGTTAATATGCTAACTATTCAAGATGGCTGCGCCCAAGCTCACTCTGTACACCAATCTAGGCTGTCCCTGGGCAAACCGTGCTCACATCGCCTTGAAAGAACTTGGTCTCGAATATGAGACCGTAATAAGTACAGCTCTCACTCTCTGGGGTTTACCCCCTCTGACAAGGCACAGTCGATATATCAGTACCCCGCACGCCCGAGTACCTCGCAATTAATCCTCGCGGCCTGGTACCTTCGTTGAAATACAACGATGAAATTATCACCGAGTCAGCGATTGTAGTGCAATTCCTTACAGACACATTCCCGTCTCATCTAGTAAAGACTTCTTCTGAACCGGGCGGCGCTCTACAAAGAGCTCGATTCGGGTATTTTGTGGACACATTCTTCTCCAAATTTACTCCGTTCTATCAGAAGGCAATGTGGTTGACTGATGCAGAGGAGAAATCAAGTGCTACTCAATCCGCGGTGGATGCGGCAGTCAAAGACCTCGAACCTCTTTTGAAGGATGCTAAGCCGTTCTTTGGTGGTAATGAGAGGTTGACACTTGCTGAGGTAGGGATGGGTTTCCAGCACATCAATAGATGAAGACGTACTAACAACAGCCAGGTGCTCACCGGTCCTTTCCTGTTGCGCCTTCTCTCCTTCCCAAAGTTCGGCCTACTGCAACCAAGTTTCCTTACCAGCTTGGAAGAGAAAGCACCCAGCTTTTGGGCATGGGCCAATGCGGTTGTTAAAGAGAATAGCGTGAACCATTTCTATGATGAGGAATTAGTTGGGGAGGCAACACGGCGAAAGATTGCTCAGCTTTCCGCAGCGAAGTGATCTTAATCGTATCTTGGGAAAGTGCATAGCCTGATATGTTCAAGACTTAAATTTGAGCCTTTTTCTATCAGCTGCCTTGGTTGGTTGATTGGATATCAAATCTATGAAAAAGACAAATTAACATTTTTTGCCCTTCCATCATGATGTGTTTATATGCAATTTCTTTTTGCCCAAATTGTCGTGATTGTAGAGTGCGTTCCACTATGACCTGTCATAATATTTCCTAATCTGATTTCATGTTATAAGAACAGATAGGCATCTAGAAATCTCCATCTCCTGGATAGGTATTCTATTCCTAGTTGTCCGAAGATTTTTGCTACTGCCATCCATCATTCGGTTATGATAGGGGCTCGCTACTAACATCCGAACCCCCCCTGAAGATCTTGATTACCCCGCGGTGGGTCCCGCCAAGCTTAAAACATACCTCTGTCAAAATTTATTTTCTACCAAAAGACGTCTTACGAATAGCTTCACATTGCACGCCTCATAGACGTTCTACAAGATGAAGATAGAAGAGATAAAAGAGGGGAATGCCCCTACCAGTATTACAGCTCCTCAGGATGCCTCACCTACCGCCCCAGCTTCAACCCTCAACCCCACCGCCCCCGCCGAAACAGCAATTGATGCAGACGATGCTCTTATGGACGCTCTCGCCAATTCGTCTATAGCAGCAGATATGAAAGGCAAATCAGTTGATGAAATTCTTGCTGAGATCAATAAATCTCCTCTATTCATGACCGAACTAGAGGAGAACGACGATATCGCCGCTCTACAAGCTTTAGCTTATGAGGGCACAGCTCTCGAAGTAGCTACGGGGTTCAAGGAGCGCGGAAATGAGGAATACGTGGTCAAGGGGTATAAAGACGCAAAAGAGTTCTATACAAAGGGTATCAACGTGTTATTGTTAGAGGTCAGGAAGCGACAGACGGGGGAGAAAACTGAGGACAATGGAGATAAGGAGGAGGTAAAAAAGCAGATTGCAATTCTAGAAACAAGTCTGGTTAACCGTGCCGCTTGCAATCTGGAGTTGAAGAATTACCGGAGCTGTATCCAAGACTGTACGTCGGCGTTGAAGATCAACAACAAGAATGTCAAAGCATACTATCGATCTTCGAAAGCTCTGTTGATGTTGGATAAAATTGTCGAAGCTGATGATGCCTGTGCGAGGGGCTTGGAGATTGACCCAGAAAATAAGGCGTTATTGGGGGTCGCAAAGGAACTCGTCAAGAAAAACGAAATGATTGCGGCGAAGAAGAAGAAGGAGATTGAACGAGAAGTACGGAAACGGACCGAAGAAATTACACTAAGAACCGCATTGAAAGCACGGGGTATTAAAGTGAGGAGGACAGAGCAACCGCCCGAGATGGAGGACGCTAGGATTCAGCTCGTCCCGGATCCTGTGGATCCAACATCGACGTTGTCTTTTCCAGCCGTTCTGCTCTACCCACTTCATCTGGAATCGGATTTTATCAAGTCTTGGGGAGAGATGGAGCCGATGGGTCACCATCTAGACTACATACTGCCTGTTCCATGGGACAGGGCCGGGGAGTACACACCTGCGAACGTGGAATGCTACATGGAGACTTTGAAAGGGGGCCTCGTCAAAGTTGGACGGAAAGTTACACTTCTCAAGGTGCTTAGCACCGGCAACGTCGAAGTGGTAGACGAGGTCGTCAAGGTGTTTGTAGTCCCCAAGACCAAAGCAGCGGCATGGGTTATAGATTTCAAGACGAAAAAAGCTGCAGGAAAATGAGATGTAAATCAATTTACGAAATGACTGGGCTCCTCAATGATCAGTAATCCGTGACAGTAGCAGGTCACGACTAGCAAACATTTCTCGACGGAAACAACTTGTTTCAAGATGCATCTCTTCTCTTAGGCAACCAAGAGCTTTATGAACGGACCGCAGAGGTAGTACGGTGGTGTTTCGATGATACCCGTCCGCCAGAACCATTGCCCCTAGTGAGCTTTAAGAAGGAGATATCATAGAAATGTTTAGCTAGGTTTGCACGGAGGCACATGGTGGTAACGTCGCTTATTCTAATCAGGGTCGGCGAGTCCCTTGCAGGGAAAGGATGAAGTAGTACAAGGAATAAACGAACGGGTGGAAGCCGGCTCCTGACGAAGGAAGCGGGTGTTGAAAATGCAAGTCGATACTTTGGGTAGAGATAACACTAAACGGCTCATGATGCCCGGGTGTAGAGACAGTTCTTGTTGAACCCAGACCTGCCACGGGACGGATTACTTCCGAGGTTTAGACTTAATCATTTTTCAAACCAGAAGATGTAGAACTATGAGCATGATTAGAATCAATAAACAAAATTGTGCTCTGTGTGCTAGTCACGGGGCATTTTGAAAGGCTAGGTATTGTTGAAGGCTTAATGAAATTGAGACAAATCCTTGAGAATCTGGACCGTTTAGAATCTTGAAATTGTACTCTATCATACAAGGACCGTCACTGCCCTAAGAGCGATACTATGCCACAAACCAAATAGCCATAAAACGTGCAAAACCTAGCGTGAATGCGATCGCTGCATATCCATTTCAGTAGTTTATCACCCTAGCACTTCTTCCATGCTCCCTATCCCAACCCCGTCATGGTGTCTTCCTAAAACCCATTCTTTCAAGTAACTCCTATGTCCATCCCAACCCTAACTCCAGTCCATGCACATGCAATAGCCTACCAATGCAATGACAAAGCGTTTTGATGTTCCCTCTACAAGCTATTCGCCCTCCTCTTCTTCCCTCGATGACCCTCCACACCTCCCATGCTAAGGTTCATCAACAACCACGCCGCTTTCTTCTCCTCCTCCAGCACTTCTGCAACATCTTCCATCGTAACATCACTTCTCGACTTCTCACTCCCGGCCGATGCGCTATCGTACTCATCATCGGCTTCTCCCTCCTCCAATCGTCTCTTCTTCCAATTGTCCTCCTGCAAAAGTTGCAATGGAGGTGATGAAGCTTTAAGTGCAAAAGTACCAGTGGACCGTGGGATTGCCGAAAGCCATGGTGAGGCATTGGTGCCTACATTGATGTAGACATTCGATGAATGGGCAAACGTGTTTTGGCTAGCGAGATCAAACCTGCATGGTTGATGGGCTGGACCTGGAGAGCAGAAATAGCCGTCGCCGCTTCCACTCGTCTCACTGCCCTCCGCATCTGTATCCCTGTCGCTCTCCGCCACAAAGGCTCTATTCAATCGCAATCTCTTAGCTAGATCCTTCGGCACGATATCCATCTTGTCAGACAGCGTTGGCGAAGAAGCGAAAGTACTGCTGGTAGATGATGTTGGAGTAGGGTAATTGGCAGGAGGAGTAAGCCTATTTGTGATGCTACTGGTGTATCGAGTACGATAGTACTCGGCTTTGGCCGTCGCAGCGGTAATGATTGCAGAATCGATAATCATACGACCATGCTCGGGGGCCTCAGGAGGGACACAGAGAGAAGGAAAGGAAGGGCCGAAGAGAGGTATAAGCGCAGGGCCGATGTGGGAGCAGAATGTAGCGCAAACTGCGAGGGCGCATGAGTAGGGCATCCAGTAGCCTATGACCAGATCAATGATTGCTTCTATTTTGAGAATTTGGCCCTGTCTTGGAATTGAAGCATGAGAAAATATGAACATGAATTTGCTGCTTACCTTGAGCTGCGAGTGCTCCGCCTGTGATGCTATGGGTAAGTTCCTTAAGTCCTGGGTTCAGATTCAACATCTTGGCTGGCATCGTCTGTGTTATCTTTTAGAAACGATCGGTTCTCCCTTCTCATAGGATGATATTTACCTTTGTATGCTTGAGACATTTGAAGAATGGAGTGATCCTGACAAGTCCAATATTATAATCCCACATCACGGTATAATCCTTGTCTTCATCAGGGAGCTTGAAGATATATTGGAAGACTGCCACGGGAATAAGTCATGTCAAAAATGTAGAACTATTAGGGAGAGCATACCTTCGAAGCTTTCTCGGCCTGTCTTTTCCAAGAAAGTTTTCTTCTCACTATTATATGGAATGTGTCGGGAATATTCCCGAATCTTGCCAAGGGGATATATTTGAAACTTTTGGATTTCCCTCAGCGTCGTTTCATCAAAGTCCTCAAATGGATGATAGTTCACTTCTCCCCTGACCATAGCTTTGGTGAAGATAGCTCCATCCTTAGTCATCTTCTGTTTCTTTGTAGGAACGGTAGACGGAGTCAGTAGAAGAGGGCTTCCACCATGAGATGACGTTGTCGTGAATGGTTTTGAATTGGTCAGTGGGAGCCGTTCAGTGCGCGATTCAATACTTATAGGGTTGAGGAGAGAAGCTAAGGAGAGCATGACAGCGGTGAGCACGGAAACGGCTCTAGTAATCCAACGGCCTTTGAAGCTGCAGGTTGGTAAATGGCTCTCTTGCGAAATCAAATCTGATAATGCGAAGAATGAATCAACTAGAAGGTTGTGCTGATACAGTTAAGTAGATTTATCAAGTTTTGGACCTTCCAAATAGTGATTTAGGTGTAAACTGTTCGTGGGTTCTCATGAGAACGGGTAGCTAATAACATGGAGCAAAAATGCTACTTCAACACCTAAAAGTGGTGTAGGCTCGTGTACACCGTGCCTGGCTCTTGTGTGGCTTTGGCTGCAATCAGTAATATCGGCGTGGTAGGTCTTTGTTGGCTGTGTCTAGGATCCAACCTGGGGTAGAGCTGCTCTCCGTTTGTGTGTTGATGCCCACCGCTTTTTTGGATCCGAAGGCCAAAGCACCTCCAGTGATTGAGTTGTAGGGGAAACGTCAGTCTGAACTCCTGATGCTATCGGTATCATGAATTGTGGTCTCTCTTATGGTAGCGAGCTTATGAAGGACGAGAGTTTTGAATAACAAGGGCATAAACCATGGGTTCTTGACTCAAACGATTTGTGGGCGAGAATCTTCTAAACAGCTTCTTCCCGTCCGCATCTGTCACTAAGGGGCCAAAGAGGCCCAAAAATGTCTATTCGCATCGTACAGCACACCTTCAGGCCAAAGATATCCTTGAACCCCGACAGCTGCACCAAAGCCAAATAAGGAGGTATACAATCACTAGGTGACAATAACGAATGTTTAGCTAGACTCAGGAAAGTTTGATAACAGCAAATATGCTACCGGATCCCGATCGGGAACAGGGCTTGTTTGAACGCGGATAGTAAAGAGTAATGGCCATACATGAAGTTGAAGACTCTTGGAGACGGGAGGCTGCAGTAAGTGCGGATACGCTACCGTGGAGAGAGTGACATATCTAGCAAAAAAACAAAGAGAATGTGAAGTGACTAGTTTCTGACTTCAGAGACAGCTTTACCTGACTCGATGCACGTGTACACCGATACTTCTGTGGAGGCATGAACTTCTGACCTTTAAATAAAATATCAAGAAGTCTTTATCCTTACTGCACTCTGATACTAGTTCCATTCAAGTCTTGACTGCGCCTTCTCCTTTTTGAGACTGTTTCAATGAGACCGCTTCTCAAAGATCCCGTATCCTTAGCATAGAGTAATATGCTCCTTCCCGTCCACTGCGAATGCTTCTTTAGTTTCCTAAAGAATTTCTACAGTGCTTCGAGAAATCAAAAAGAAGATTCCACGCTTCCAATTCCTTGTCCGGTCCAGAAGAAAGACGCTGAAACTTACACTGGTAATGGGCCAAAATCACAAAGCATATGCATGCAGGCAAAAAGCAAGAAAATGATTGGTCTGTTGATCTATGTGCAATTCACTGCCCCACTCAAGTGTATCCCAAGGAAACAGCTAGGGATAAGGCTGAACTGAACAGGGGATTGTATGACCTCTACAATGAAGCCTCTTGATTCATCAATATCATAGAGCTCCGACGGATCGCTGCAGAGCAACGTTGCTAAAAGAACAGGATCCCTTGAATGTTCAGCAACGAATGCTTATATCTTGTATTTTGTATCTTGTGCTTGTATTCGTCTCCTATGCGCTTTGTAAATTGCGAGATTTCTTCCTTCAGATTTTACTGCTGGGAGCAAGACTAAAAGTTGTTAGCTTTCCCTTGTTTAGAATATCATATATTTGGAGGATCAGATTTAGTGCAATGTCTTGAAACACCGAAACACTTAGACCACTAGCTAGTAGACTGTACAAATCAACTACCTATGGACTCCGCTATTTCCTTCTAGCACTAATATCTCTAAAGCAGGAATTTTGGCGAAACATGACTGTCCACTTGTTTGCTCGCTTCAAGCCTCCCGAGTTTATGTTTTGAATTAATAGATATACAAGTTATAACTCAGTGAGAATCAATCGGTGGGATGAACAATTTAGTGACATTTTCACATCGAATCAGTGCTTCGGCTTCAAAACCAACGCCAGTGTGTCTCACCTACATCTGCAAGGCGCCGGGTATATCAAGAGGCGTATCAGTAACGTTGGACCAACCACGTTCGTGTATCTGCATCCCTTAACAAACGGGGAAACCAAAGATGCAGGTGTCAGAAAACGTGGACGATGAAGGTGGTTCACAGCATATGCAAGCCCTAAGAGAGGACCTTCATACATCTATTTTCAGTTGATACTCGGTCATTCTGGTAGAACGATGAGGCGATCGAGAGAAGAGGCGAGATGCAAGCTGCAGTACGTCCGTATTTGTACCCTGAAAGCCGAATTCATAAAGGAGAGAAAAATTGATATCATTGCTCAAACTGGATTAGTGATCTAGACAGTGCAATACTAATCCGCATTCTGAAGTGAATCTAGAGATCTCGAAAGAGAGGATCAAGGCTTAATTTAAATTGGTTGGCAATATCTCTCTTCTTAATACAATCGTTGTTTTACAATGGAGGTAACCTCTTTGCACCAACGGTATTCTAACAGCTATCGAGATTTTGGAAGTGGAAGAACGCGTGGAGACAGAGGTACGAAGCAAGATTTCCCCACAAAGTCCCTCCGTGTAGGAGCCTCGTGTCTTCGGTTTATTTGGCGTATATGAGGCAATGAGTGGAACTAGTGATCATTGAATTTAGGACCGGGAGGATGAAAGCGGGGCCTAGTGCATCGTGCCTTTATCGGAGTAATCCCTCATGGCGATTGAGTTTCTGCTCGTGGCTCAGGTATACGGGGTGGTACAGTAAGGCTGCAACTCTGCTCAGTGTAATTGTGCAACGAAGGTTGAAGTTGAAATTGAATTTCTCTAAAGCCCTTAATTACATAACGGACACGCGAATATGCCAAGACCAAAATAGCTGCAAAGTAGATTGCTTGGCACTGAGTAACGCGCTCGCTCATGTTTACAAACTCAAGCTCACTCCCCAGCAACCGTGCAATGCAATAACCAAACAATCGACTCTCAAGAAATAAACATTGTCTGACGAGTCACTACCTAACTCACCATCACACCCCAAATCCGATCCTGAAAGTCCCCATTTACTTGGGCACTTGACGAGGATCCTAATTTTGCGCTTCCAGTCTCTTAACTGATTGTTGACGCGTCAAAGTGCAACACAATCTCCAAGATGGAAGATTCGGTCATGGACGATTCGGTATTCGATGTTTCTGATGGAGATTCCGACGTCTTTGCCCCCGAACCACCAGTAAGCTCTGCTATTGCCTGATCTCCAGTTACAGTTGTACGACCTTAACTTACACGTTTCATTAGAAGGGGAAGGCGAAGAGCGCTCCAAAAAAGGCCGCTGCACCAAAGGTAACCAAGGCGAAAGCTCCTGCCAAAGTAATGAAGCAAACTACCCTCAAATGTGGGAAGACAAATGCGAAAAAGCGCGCAAAGCCCGAAACAGACGAGGAGGAGGATGAGGAGCCTTTTGAGATGGACTCCTTGAATGACGCTTCTGTACTCTCGCATACCCCGCCAAGCGCGAAGAAACAAAAGAAAGCCCCAGCAACCAAGAAGTCTGGTGTACCAAAGCCTCTGCGCGATATCGAGAATGAGAGTATGCAGATGGATGGCCCTTCGGACAAGCCTTCAAAGAAGAAGACCGCAACAGACCAATATCAGAAACTCACCCAATTAGAGCATATCATCAAGCGACCCGATACATACATCGGATCGGTGGAACGTACGGAAGAGCAGATGTGGGGTATGTGTATGATCTATCATTATGCGTAGCGGTTGCTAACATCCATAGTTTATAACTCAGAGCTGGCTCAAATGGAACTTCGGAAAGTCTCTTTCGTTCCCGGATTATATAAGATCTTTGATGAGATTTTGGTCAACGCTGCGGATAATAAGCAACGTGATAACACCATGAAAAATATTCGAGTGGTAGTGGATCGCGAAAAGGGAGAAATCAGTGTAGAGAACGATGGTGCAGGTATACCGGTTCAGATTCACGAGGTAAGTTGAAGTGCGGCACAACACTTTCGATATTTGCTAACGCCTAGAATACAGAAAGAGGGAATTTACATTCCGGAGATGATCTTTGGCCATTTGTTAACTGGTTCGAATTACGATGATGATGAACAAAAGACCACTGGTGGCAGAAATGGTTACGGAGCCAAGCTGTGTAATATATTCAGTACCCAGTTCTGTTTGGAAACACAAGACTCGGAAAGCGGCAAGAGATACAAGCAGACATGGACCAATAACATGTCTAAAATGGGTCCTGCTAAAATCAGCTCAAGCAAATCTGCAGATTTCACTAGGATTACGTTCACCCCCGACTACCAAAAGTTCAAGATGGATGGTATTGATGATGATTTTGAGGCACTTGTCAAGCGCCGTGTATACGATATGGCTGGAACTGTTCAAGGTGTTAAGGTTTTCCTTAATGGTAGCCAGATCAAGCTTGATTTCAAAAAGTATATTGAAATGTATGCTAAAGCTATCAAAAAGGAGCGTGGTGCTGAAGATGCCACCGAGCCTGCTTCATCCTCTGTCATTGTTGAAGACCTCAAAACCCACACTAAGTGGCAAGTTGGATTTGCAGTTTCCGATGGCTCCTTCCAGCAAGTGTCATTCGTCAACTCGATTGCCACTACGTCAGGTGGTACCCACGTAAACTATATTGCAGATCAGATTGTCGAGAAGCTGATGGAGGTTGTGAAGAAGAAGAACGCCAAAGGCGCTGCTCTAAAGTCAAACCAAGTCCGAAATCATATCTTCCTGTTTGTCAACTGTCTGATCACCAACCCTGCGTTTACATCACAAACCAAGGAGCAGTTAACAACAAAAGCTAAGCAATTTGGAAGCAAATGTGTTTTGACTGATAAGTTTCTAAAGCAGATTGGCCAAACAGATGCAGTACAAAACATTCTCAGCTTTGCACAAGCAAAGGCCGATCAAGTTCTTTCTAAGAGCGATGGAAACAAACGTTCTCGCATGAGTAATCCTAAACTTGTCGATGCCAATTTGGCTGGTACTAGACGTGGTCACGAGTGTACTCTGATTCTTACCGAAGGAGATTCCGCCAAAGGTTTAGCTGTTGCAGGCCGAGCCATTCTTGATCCAGACCGCATTGGTGTATTTCCTCTACGTGGTAAACTGCTCAATGTTCGAGACGCATCCATTGATCAGATTTCTAAGAATGCGGAAATTCAGAATATCAAACAGTTCCTTGGTCTTAAACATAAACAGACGTACCAGAACGCAAGTGGACTGAGATATGGCCATCTTATGATTATGGCCGATCAAGATCACGATGGAAGCCATATCAAAGGACTCCTGATCAACTTTCTTCAGGTCCAATTCCCGAGTTTACTGAAAATGCCAGACTTCTTCCGTGAATTCATCACGCCCATTGTTAAGGTTTGGAAAGGCCCTAACCCTAAAAAGCCCCTCAGTACCAAATCATTCTTTACTCTGCCTCAGTATGAGGAATGGAAGGAACGACATGCCAATGAAAGAGGATGGAGCCACAAGTACTTTAAGGGATTGGGGACAAGTACTGCAGAAGATGCTCAAATTTATTTTGGCAACCTCGATGTTCATTTGAGAGAATTTGAAACAATGAAGCAAGAGGAGGAAGAGATGATTGATCTTGCCTTTTCGAAGAAGAAAGCTGATCAACGAAAGACATGGCTAGGTAACTTCGTTCCTGGCACATATCTTGACCACTCGGCCAAGACTCTGACCTATGACGATTTCGTTAACAAGGAGCTTATTCTTTTCAGCATGGCGGATAATCTTCGGTCGATTCCATCTGTCATTGACGGTCTTAAGCCTGGCCAGCGGAAGGTCATGTTTGCTTGTTTTAAAAGAAATCTGAAAAAGGACACGAAGGTGGTTGAATTAGCTGGTTACGTCTCGGAGAATACTGCATATCACCACGGTGAAGCATCTATGCACCAGACTATTATTGGCCTCGCGCAGACGTTCGTGGGTTCCAATAATATCAACTGTCTCGAGCCTAGTGGAAATTTCGGTACTAGATTGGCTGGTGGAAGTGACGCTGCTAGTCCTCGTTACATTTTCACCCGTCTCTCGCCATTCGCGCGGAGAGTATTTTCTGCTCTTGACGAGCCTAACTACGAATATAACACCGATGACGGCCGGCAAATCGAGCCTGTCGTGTATTGTCCTGTTGTTCCTATGGTTCTGATCAATGGTGCTGATGGCATAGGAACTGGTTGGAGTACCTCTATCCCTAATTATCATCCCGTGCGTGTTGTCGAGAACTTGAAGCGTCGAATGGGTCGTTTAGAAGGGCAAAATGGCGAAGAAGAGCCTTTCCAGCCAATGACGCCTTGGTTCCGTGGATGGAAGGGTGAATCCGATGAAGCTGGTCCTAATCGCTTTAATTTCAACGGCATTGTTCGTGAAGCTGGCGATAATGAAGTTGAAATCACTGAGTTGCCTATTCGAACTTGGACCGATGACTTCAAGGCTAAACTGGAGGACATCATCAAAGCTGAAAAGGTGCCGTCCTTCATTAAGGATTACAAAGAGTTCAACGATCATAAGACAGTCCATTTCATTATTCAGCTGGATGAGAAGCACATGGCTGCGGCTCTGAAGGAAGGCTTAGCTGAAAAGTTCAAGCTTAACAAAACGGTTGCTACTTCCAACCTTGTTGCTTTCGATCTTGAGGGACGTATTAGAAAGTATGAGAAAGTCGAGGACATTTTAGAAGAATTCTATGGTTATCGCATGTTGATGTACACTAAGAGAAAGGCATGTATCTCAATAATTCTCGTTCCTTTCAACGCTAATTCTCTTAGGCACACTGGCTAGGCAAGATCCACACCGACTATCGCAGACTCAAGAACCAAGCCAGATTTGTTACTGAAATCATTGACAATAAGCTAATAGTATCGAAAAAGAAAAAGCCAGTTCTTGTAGCAGAGCTTCGAAAAGCTAATTACGAAGCTTTTCCTAAAGTCAAAGATGCCAAGCAAGCTGGCGAAACAGATGATGTTGTCGAAAATGAAGAAGAGGTTGGAATGGATGAAGATTTTGGTGCTCGTGACTTCGATTATTTACTCGGCGTAAGTCACATTCCTTCTAATTTCAGTATCTTTGACTGACATGGTGAAGCTGCCTATTTGGTCACTCACACAAGAGCGTGTTGATAAACTCGAGCAACAGATGCTGGCGAAAAAAGAGGAGCATGATACACTTGAAAGTTTAAGCGAGAAAGACCTATGGTGCCAGGACCTGGACGCATTCGTAGAAGAATGGGAGACTCAACTCAAGGAAGATGCAGATTTGGAGAAGGACATCCGTAATAGAGGCCGCCGTGCGTCCAGAAAGATCGGAGCTGGCAAAACCACAAAAGGCCGTGCGAAGAAAGAGGATGATGATTTCAATCCTTCGAAGGCAAAGACATCTAAGGCTGCTACTGCAAAGAGTCTGGCTCCTAACCCAAACAAAGGTATTGTAAAGGTTGAAGCGAAGCCTCATGAGGGCTTTGCGAAACTTTTCAACGCTGCGACTAAGTCCAAAAAGACTCAGGGCTTGGGCTCTGATGGCGCTGAGGAGCTCTCTGGCTTGTCAGATGATGACTTTGCTGAATTGGCAGCGACTCAGCCGCAACCTAGCAAGCAAAACTCCCGGGCACCCAGTGAACAACCTGGCCCAACAAATGGTAGGGCCAAACGTACAGCCGCCGCAGCGCCTAAAAAGTGGGTCGATGATGATGATGAGTCTGAAAGCGACGATGGGAACTTCTTGGGTGATGTTGGAGACATGGTAAAAGGCATTGGTGGTGGGGATGCAGCAAATGGAAGACTCTCTCTCTTCGCCATGTCATCTTCACGGCCAGCTGGCGACAGACCCACCAGCAGCTCTGGGCTTCCAAAACTTAAGTCCAAAGCCAGTCGGGTTTTCGATGATGAAGCTGGTGACGAGACTAACTACGAGCTGCTTGCAAAATCTTCGCCACAGAAGCCTCCACGGGAAACTAACCTCGACAGCTTCTTGTCGGATGATGACCTTGTGCCTATCACTAAGAAGGTTCCTATCAAATCCGCCCCAGCTCCTGCCAAAGCGGTCGTCAAACGTGGTCCCAAAGTTAAGGCTGCTGCCCCCGAAAAGCCTGCTGTTGCTGAGCCGAAGGCACTGTCTCCTGCTGCTAAAGCATACGCTGCAAAGCAGAGCAAGCTGAACCTGAAGCAGGATGCGTTCAGCGCCACTGAAGACTCCGACATTGAGATGAATGACTCGCCCCCACCCAAGCCAGCTGTGAAGGCTAAGGCGAAGGCGAAGGCTCCTCCAAAGAAACACGTGATTAGTGACGAGGACGAGGACATGGACGATGTCCCTGCCCCAAAGCTAGCCACGAAAGCCAAGATGAAGGCTCCATTAAAGCCAAAGGCACCTGTTAAGGCTACCAAGAAAGTGATCAGCGACGACGAAGATGATGAGTTAGACCAAGAATCTCCTCCGCCCAAGCCGGCTGGTCGTGGTAGACCAGCACGAGCCGCCGTTGCAAAAGCAAAGCCTGTTTCAGTCTATGATGACTCTGATGAGGACGAAGATATGGATGACGATGATCTTGATGCATCTGCTATAGTTGACGATCCAAGTGAGGATGATTTTGATGAGAGCGAATGAAGTAACGAAGGGGAATCATAAGCGTTGGGGTCAGCTTGGCTTGTTTTCGTGGCGTTCTGGTAGTTGGTATCATACCATTGGGACTGGGTAGGGCATTCGTAGGGATGTAATGGCTTCACGGATTATTAAGATTCTCTGCACCGCGTTACTAAAATGTACATTATGTGGATCGAGAAGATCAATTACCCTTTTTATAGTAGCAATCAATGGTACTTGTTTTTGTGCTCTGAAGATATGTCTTGTTACTTTAGTAATTTATATACATGGCTACTTTACTCGCGCTCTAGAAGAGGTTTTAAGTAATCATTCTTGCATGCCCGTGCTGCGAAATGTGCTCTCGCCGTCCAGACTATTTCCACTAAGCTACTTGATGTGAAAAGAGGCGCGGAGCATTTTTCTTTTCTACAGTCAACCTTCAAGAGAGTTTTTAGATTCGAAAATCGGGCAGACTTTTGTCTATTCGCCCAAAACCTTATGCCATGGAATACCTTACCTTCCCTTACTACTCCATAGGCTATCAAAGATGCATCACAAGTGGCACCTCTCCATTTTACAGCAGGAACGTAATTCAAGTAAACAAGCAATATAGCCCAGAAACTTGGTGTATCAAGCTTTTGCACTTAAGCCCTCTCAATGACATTTGCTTCGAATGAAAGTGAAACTAGAAGGAAAATTAATCATGACTAGTGTCGGTCTGCTTACTAGTTGCTATACGATAATGTCATAGGACGTTCTAGCTACTACGTTATTGTAAGTCTGCGTGATTTAAAAGGCTTTTATTTGATGAGCAGAGTGTAGTGTGATTTCCTGTGGCTGCTTTGATCATTATATATAAGTTAGGAGGGTCTAAGATATACTTTGCCTATGAGTCATGTTATGTACTGGTTTTTACTATAGCTGGCAAGCTTATACTTTTGTATACACATCATAAAATTGTATTCGACAAGCTCCTTAGTAGTGAGTTCTATGCCTCAGCGCGCCAAGCAATGATGCAACTTTAAGCGTCAGGGGTACTTGGCATTCAGGCAAGATTAGCGAGGTGGCTGGAAGGGAATAATAGCCGATACGGACAGAAATGCACAGGTAAATTGATTCACATCAAGAGTCGAAATGTGATTAGGTCATATGAAGGCTTTGTCTTTCAAAGAAAGATAAACATAGCAGGTTGTAAAACACATCTTACTCATTTTCTTAGGGGTGCATCGCGCCGTTGCTCACTTTATCCTCGGCCAATCGTTAGCGGCTTCCCCTGAATATAGTGGAGTCCGCCAATTAAACTTGAGGATCCCTGCCCAACCTCCTTCTCCTCGCCATCTTTTGCTCTCTTTCCCCCTCATCTTCGAGTTAAAGGAAGTCCGTTGAATTTGTTTTAATTGTTTTGCTGCTGGAGGAAGAAGCAGCTGCCATTCATTTATACCATATTACTTTTCTAATTCTCCAAGGGCAAACCTGCGAGTGGGCTTTGTTAGAAGCTTCATACTGGTACTGGCAGATCGTGGTTTCAGCAACCACCAATCCATCTAGCTGTTACGGACCTGGCAGTTATAGTAAGAAAAACCCCGATATACCGACTGATAGAGCCTGGCAAGGACGGTTGCGGTGACGACCACATTCCTCACTACAACATGAGCGTTTTAGAACACACGGCACAACCGGAAAATGATATGGAGATGGAGTCAGCTTTGGATTCAAAAGCTTTGCTACACGACTCTATGGTCACAGTGCGCCTTTCAGAACCTCCTGTTCTAAGCGTCGACACAGTCCTAGATCCTCGGAAACCCGCCGAGGACCGCAGACAGATACAAGAGATACCGTTACTACAAAATTCCACATACGTGCCGGAGGAGGAAGAGGAAGAGAGTCCCCGAATCACAATGGTGGATCCGAATGGTGATGTGATGTGTCCATCAAGGTCCGACTCGGTAAATTTAGGAAATGGAGAGAGCAGGAGAGGCAGTGATAGCTCTGTGGAAAGCACTGAAGGCGTTAATTGGGAAGAATTAGAGAAAACCGAAGAGCAAGAACCCAGAGACGAGAGCTCTGACGATGTTAGTAGGCTCTAAACCGTTCGACGAGGAATTTGCTAATATTACAGTCCACCGCGTTATTGCTAGCAAGACTCGAGCAGGAAAACAATCTGCTGGCCACGAATCCTAAATCTGGGCTTGTAAAGTCTCCACAGATAGATCAGCGTTCACGAGGACAATCGAGACCACCAAGCATACAACACTTGAAAAGATTGGTCAATGGACCTACGCCTTCCGTGTTGAGATATTCTATGATTCCTGCACCACCAATGACGGACCTAGAGTTTTACGCTGCTTTGGTGCAGGACTACACGCGTACCGCGCAATGTCTGCCAACACTCCTATCAAAGAAAATTCGGAGTGGTGTGCCTCCGCCTTTGAGAGGTGTGGTTTGGCAGAGCATGTCTGGTGCCAGAGACAGAATGTTAGAAGATCAATTCGATAGACTGTGCCTAGAATCAAGCCCATATGATGGAATAATCGGAAAGGATCTTGGGCGAAGTTTCCCGGGTGTAGAAATGTTTCGTGATCCAGAAGGTGATGGACAAAAGATGTTGGGACGAGTCCTCAAGTGCTTCAGTTTATATGATCATAAGATCGGTTACTGTCAGGGCCTGGGCTTTCTTGTTGGCCCCCTGCTTATGCATATGGGTGACAAGCAAGCCTTCTGTGTTCTTGTTCGGTGAGTAGTGTGCCATTCTTCTGCCTTACTTATACTAACAGTGTCAAGTCTGATGGAACATTACGATCTGCGAAATTGCTTCCTTCCCGACCTATCCGGGCTCCATGTACGGATACATCAATTCCGCGAGCTTCTCAAACAACATCTACCAACTCTTTCCAACCACCTGGACGTGCTCCAGATTGAGCCGGCATATGTGTCACAATGGTTCCTCTCTTTCTTTGGGGTTACTTGTCCTTTGCCAATGCTCTTTCGAATATACGATGTCATATTTGCGGAGGGTGCCTCGGAGACGATCATGCGGGTTGCGCTCTCGCTGATGAGAAAGAATGAGGAGAAGATCTTAGCGTGTTCAGAATTCGAAGATGTTATGCAGCTACTTCTTTCGAGAGGTCTTTGGGATTGTTACCACTACAATGCCGATGATTTTGTGAATGACTTCGTCAGTCTGACTGGAGTAGTTACTCATGAGAGTCTGCAAGCATTGGAACTCAACTACAAAGAATCGCAGGCTGTTGGCATAGTAGCTTCAGAAACAATAGGGTCAACTGCTTCGAGATTTCTTGGCCGGTTGTGGGCTGGGTCAAACTCGAACACCAAATCGGTAAACCTAAGCCCTGGCCTCACCGCTCCATCCCGCCCCGTAAGCTTTCTCCGACGATCACCTTCTAAACAGAGTATCGCATCCACAATGAACTCTATGGATGGTGCAGGGTCGGACAGTATCATGAGCACATCAACTGATGCAACAGGTGTCTCACGGGATTCGTCAAATACTGACGGCTCTTCAATTCGAGGACAATCCGTTAATTTCAATGCCACGACGAAGACTAATAAAGATAAGAATCTCCATGGCCAGATTGAGGATCTTTTGACAGCTCTCAGTGAGATGCAAAGAGACCATGCAATTCTTGCAACACAACTACAGAGAGAGAGAGAGGAGCGTGAAGAAGACCGAATGGTCGTAAAGTCTTTGCTTGTTGCAGTCAAATCAATTGACACAACAACGTCGGTGGATAGCGAGCCAACAGCTATTTCAACCGTAGAGGCTTCTGATGGAGATGCTACCGAGCAGGACGAAAGTACGCCTCTGGCTCAACCAGCTGGTGTAGGTGAATCGGGTCTTCTTGGTGAAGAAGCTAGTATAGAAGAAGTGGAAAACCTGCCTTCAATTATTGAAAAGGTAGAAGCGCGATTTGATAGCACACCGACCAACCGTCGCTCATCTATGCTTCAGTCCAAATCTCAGCTTCGAGAAGAACTATCACGTTCTAAAGAACAGCTGATCAACGAAGTCTCTAAAAATCAAGAATTCAGCCGTCGTCTTACCGATCATGAACAGGAAATCATGAATCTTAAGGATCAGGTACGAGAAGGCCGTAACCAAATTCGAAGCGCCCACCAGGAGAAACAACGACTGGAGAAACAAATCCACGATCTTCGAGTCAAGAAAACCCCATCTGCGAGTCCTGACATTAGAGAATGGCCTGAACCAGACCGAAGAGGTTCAAGTCAATCAACTGGAGGCCTAAAAGAGCTGCGACTTGGGAGATCTAATTCTAAAGCAGGAGGACCGACTTTCAGTAAACGCACATCGAGTCTCAATACAGCTGCCATCGCCATAAATACGCAAGTACAAAGAGAACAGGAGTATTTTAATCGTCCGGCGTCTCTTTCTAACACTAATACGCCTACTGATTCACTTGACCCTTCCAAAGACGTGGATGTTGATGCATTAGTGCTTGAGCTCGTCCAAGCCAAGACTGCGGAAGCGCAAGCAAAGCAAGAAGCGGAAGAAGCAAAAGCGAAACTGGAATGTATGCGGAAATTACTGGGGATGAAAGGAGATAGCCCAACGCTAGGACACAAGAGTAGTCCAAGTCAACCAAATATTATGAAGAGGAATAATACACTGAGTCCTCCGGTGGGTGGTGTAATACAGACACCAGTCAGTGCGCCAGGAGGCTTTTGGGGTGGATGGGGAAAGAAGAATACTCCTACTGAGTAGATGAGAGATTTGTTTGGTCAGGATCAGTATTATGCGCGAGGAAGATGACAGTCGGTGTGAAGAATCAGAGATTTTGTAGTTTAGATACCCGGTGGATTGGATGACGGTCTACGGACTGCATATAGGGAAGATTTTGTTCTCTGAGAATCGTTTCCTGTCTCCAACCTCTTTTGTGTCGTGCTTTCACCTTGAAGTACCCGCTAACAATGTGTTTGTAACCTTCTCTAAATGCTTTATTTTGTTTGATTACGTGTCACCATCCTTCGATCTCGTCCTACTTGACTCCGGTGAGTCGTAATAATTAAACCACAAGCCACTTCCGTGTTTTATCGTTCATTGGGGGCCTCAACTAATTAATTAGCACGAAGAAATGTCGTAACATATACGAGTATGTCAAGTACTTGTTAATCTAACCAGCCTAGCTACAACGCAATGAAGAACTTCAAACCTTGAGCTCACAACTGAACGTCTTGAAGAAAAACCTTTAACTTAACAAAACAGTCACAGCCAACCCTACGAAGGTCCCTTGTACTGGAACAGTTTGCTGTATCGCACGAAGCAGAGCCGCTTAGTACGCAGGTTATCCGACATAACAGGCAAGTATGGATACCTCTCTGGCCAGAAGCTCAGCATTGCCCCTTTTCAATTCGCGAAGAGAAGGCAGGTGCACGTGAATGTAGTGTCCACGGTATCACGTGAAGTTCGTATTCACCAGAGTAGTGCTCTGATTCACAAGGATCTGAACTTCTTGTATAGTATTTTCGAAAAATAGCCAGTTATTCATTTGGAATTTAGTTGAATTATCTTTAAGAATATAGCCAAATTGCGTTGGCTATGTCTTGCCAAAGGTATTTGGGTATGCATCGTGATATTGTGGACTTCACTAATAACGCTGCCAGGTCTGATCGCGTAAACCTGAAAGGATGCAGGATAGGTGACGTGGCAATGAGGGGGTGTAGTCGAGGTTGTTGTCCATATCCTGATGATAAGGTTGGTTCTCCGAATCAAAAACTTACACTTCACTCACACTTTAGATATCTGAAAATATCAGACATCACCTCATTAGACAATCTCCACCAAGCCATATCGAGCGCACCACCACACACCCATTAGGTCGTAACGAGCTTTACTACGATAAATGCCAGTCGTCCTATCGTCCAAAATTGATATGCCCAAAGAAGGATTGTCGAAGGGGTATCAAACCAGTATACGATCCTGATCGAAACGAATACATGATCTCAGAGACACAAGGTTGGAGCGTAAGACCTTTAAAAGGAATAAATAAGGACTTTGATGAGGCGCGTAGAAATTCGAAAAGAATTGAAAGTTCTTGTAAAAGTCTTAAAGCACAAGAAAATAGTGAATGGAAGAAGCGGCAGTTGGTGATAGAGAAATATGGTAGAGTCTGGTCGCAAGAACGATACGGTTATAGTTACAGTGATGTGAAAGGTGAGGGGTCCATGAACGATTGGGAGCTTGAATATCTGAGAATGAATGATCCCGAGTCGTGGTGGCTGGAGCTTATTCAACTGCCTGCTACATATGATCCAAAAGGCATTAATCGGAAACGTTGCCCAGGATGCGGCGGCGGTGCCGTGTTGGTTGGGTCTAACTTCCGCATACCGAAGAAGATAGACGACATGGCCTGGAGAAAGATCGAGGAGATGGTCGAGAATGGCGAAGATATGCTCGCCAAGTTCTCACCTTGTCCCACAGTGGACCAGCATAAGGAAATGGTTGATGAGGCAGTTCGCTTGTTGAAGAGAGCGGCGACTTCTTCACAGTGGGAGGAAGAAAAGAAGCTTAGAATAGCAAGTGTGAGGTCGAGCCTAGAAAAGTAACATTAAGATTCGGATACACAACAGGGGCTGTTGCCTTACATCAATATTACGGATACCAATTTTTGCCACAATGCATGCAATCATAGCTCATTCAAATTGACTCCTGTGGCAATGCTTGTCACCATAGTGTTGTGAACTCTAAGCACGCCCTCAACCAAATATGGAAGCACATCCCATGTCTGTCATTACATCCATCCAGTAGACATCTTGACCCAAATCAGACCTTTCCCAAGTCTCTTTAATCAATTCCAAGGCTTTCGCAATAGGCTTGGCAGGTAGCGATAATTGGAACTCCTGAAGTCTAGTAACAACAAAACGTCGAGCAGTCGCTATATCAATTTCTCGGTTGTTCAGACTGTTGAAGATCGAGCTTGCAGGCATAGAGCTTGACTGTGCATCCATAGTTGCACTCGTTGCAAACCGCAGTTCAGCCGCCGCTGCTATGACAACGATTGGTTGAAGGCAACGGGTACCAGAGCTTGGAGGTAGCTGCCCAAGGAGTGTCACTATATGCATTGCAAGTGACACTATGAACTCATCGGCAGTCTGAGAGCGTGGTATCGGAAGAAAGTCAAACACCGGTTGACTAATAGAATCTTTCGAGGTGGAAGCCTCGAAATTATTTTCAGAATAAGGAACCCGTGCGAGAAGGAGAGCTGGGAAGATGCGATAAAGCTGTAGTAATCCTGCACAGCGATAAGACTCGGCTAGGGTGATATATTGTTGAACTGGAGTGTTCTCATCTCCAGCATCAACAAGCTCTGAGACCAAAGGTGGCTCAAATGCCAAAAGTTCTTCTTCGAGCGACTGCGATCTGGCTAGTATCCCCGACATGGCCAAGGAGTCTTCAGGATATTCAATATCAAATCCAAGCTCAATCGCTAGGAAGTTTACAGATGCGGCATCTCGAGCTACAACCTTTCGATACCGCCTTATGAGCCGGCCGACATGCGCAAAGAGGATCTGTGCCTTGGGAGCAACTCCCATCCACGGATGAGGGAAAACTTGGGTTTCCTCACCTGACGTTTCAGACACGTCCACTATTTGAGGAATTTCTTCGAATTCAGCTCCCAGCTCATCGTCCTCATCTTCTACAAACCCAGCAAGCATATCCCAATATCTGATACATTGCTCGAAAAACTTGTTCTGACGGCTGGCCCTTATATCGATTGCCACGGCAGGTGACATGGCTTGCTGCTCCAACCTCTTACGGTTGAGGCGTTTGGCTGTCTTTAAGTGAACAAGCCCTAGGTCGTTTGGATTATGCCAAGCCGTTGTCTGACCTACGAGAAGAACAGTGAGGAGCGTCTTGTCCAAGTTCTCAGAGCTAGGTAGGCCATCTCTTTGGACCTGATACAAGCACCTGTACGTTTCTCGTTGCATCTGGATACCAACAGGTAACATACGCGGGAAGTGATTTGCCAGATATGCAGCAGCCATGCTTTGAATGGCATAGTAAATAGGTGCCGACCCATCCCATAACTTGCCAACAGTTGATCGAAATGGATTGAGTGTACCATCGAAGGAAGAAAATATCTGGCATACATAACTGAAATAATATTCCACTAGCATTGTAGGAAGATGTAGAAGGAAATCAGGAACAGTTGAGCGATGTAGTTGTTGTCGGATCGCGGATAGACTATCTGTGACGGTATTTGGATCGTCATTCGGGCTCGTCATGGCAAGTGGCGAGGAAGATGATATAGCTGATAAAGATCGGCTTCGCGGTTCTGGACTTTGGCTGTTATTGATATTCGCCGAGCTTTCTAAGTGGTCGATGATTTTTTCTTCGCTAGAATCACATTTGTTTTGCGCTGAAGTGCTAGGAAACGTGACACCAGATTGTGTTGTTGGCGATGTTGCTAGGAATGTTGTAGTCATTCCACCCTCAGATCTCATAAGTTTCTCGTGCTTAGTAGACCAAACCAGTGACTTTGTTTGATAACCTGGACAAACAGCACTTTTTCGAGTGCATTGAAGGCATTCCGGCTTTCTCTCGTCGCATTTCAAACGCTTTGCTTTGCATCGCAAGCAGCCATTCCTGGATTTTGGGGCCCGTCTTGCATTTAAAGGCCCAGGCACTATAGGGCTCTTTGTATTCTTTGGGTTTTCCATTTTGGGATGCTCTGCACTGAACCCAGATCCCCCCTCAAAGGTGGGGATGAGCTTGCTCTGGGATCTTCTTCACGGCCAGCAATGTGCTAATTAGTGACGAGCATACATGGTAGGTAGTTGGGAGTGCGAGACCAGTTCTTCCCTTGAGATTTTTGCTAATAGTTCGTATCCATATCCCTTTCGTAATCAGTTGGAATATAAATTCTGACCGAGGTTACTCATTATAGTTGGTCACGTGTAGTTCTTATTGGACATGGCGATCGAAAGTGGGTTTGGACCCTAGTGGGGACGATAATAACGATATCAACAGCATTGCCACTTGAACACCTGGGAATTGCTTCAGATTTTCCTATCCTAGACATGGTTCGAAATTTGCTCCTCTAAACTGGCCCTTCGAAACCTTACGTCTCTAATGCTATAACCCTAAATCATTTGCAAGATTCAATATGTGCAACAAGCCTGGATCCCATGTAGTCTTGTCTCTTGTTAATCAACTGAACACCGAGGGTCCACTACTCCTCAGACCACTCCTACTATCATATGGCTCGTGTCCACAGGCATCAAAACCTCGGCACGAACCCAGTCGGACCCTCAGATTGAGTTTCTTGATGACCAGATCACTTTCAACTTCCACATCCTCCTTTTTGACGTTTTAGTCAAATAGCATAATTGGACCCTATTGGAATTATTTTATGGTACCGATATGCCTCCCTTGCCTGCTCTCTTATTTTGGTACAGAGATATTAGTGGAGTGTTACAATTGCTACTTAAAACACGTTCATTTTGGAAGAGATGCATCCTACCCCTGGATAATTTCCTTACTCTACTCGGAGCGATGTACGGAAGACAGACTCAATACTCAGCACTCAGCTCGAAAGCCCGTACGCTTACATAACTCGCAAGACACAAGTTTTACGAGATTCATCTCGATGGAACACAACCGATACGCTCTGCTGAAGGTTATGGGTATACTCTCTTTTACCACTTATTGTTACATATTAAATCCAAATTAGGTATGGCCATGCGATGCTCTGGTAGGAAAGGTGACTGAGATGTGGTTGGCTATACGAATTAGCCTCATTCCCGGCACTTCAAATGGCACTTTGCGGGGACGTGGGGAATTAAGGAGTGTCAACACCAGGTCAATTACTCCGTATACAGGAGACACAACCACTCCCTCCGAACTTGACTTTGAGGCGTTGCGAACATCTCATGATCTTTGTACACATATTATATCGGCCTGGCCGAACAAAATGTTTGTCAATAGGCAAAGGTTTTAATCTATTTGATGGAAGCGAAAAGCGGCCGACAATGCTAAAGGCAGAACGTTGCGCAGGGCAATATCGAGCTATTCGACCCAGCATATTGTCTCACCATCAATATGGAAGATCTCCTGCAGGGTCTAGAAACTAACTCGTTCAGTGTTTGGTTTTTGGTCTATCGTTTTGAATTTCGGTTTGCTCTACTAGCCTCAGTTTTGACTTGGTGGCCGACTTGACAAATAAAGTCTAAGGAAGTATCATTTCTCAGACCGGACCCTACGAAATTTATTGCTGTGCCCATATAACTTTAAAAGAAATGAAATGTATTGAGTAATATCCAATCAAGAACACGGGTCCAGACCATCACTGCTGACCGGTTAAGCTTTGTTGTCGACTTGGCATTTTAAATATATTGTTCATTCACTTTAAGGCTTTTGCGAATTCGCTAAAGAGAAGAGTTTTAATATGGTTCAAAACACATGTTACAATGTCACACTGCATTGGCCGCCTTCTTCCAAACTCTGAACCTGGTCTATTAGTCACGTTATTCACGATACTTCATATTTTGTTGGATTTTACATTGCAGGACCCATAAGACGCCTTCCTATAACTACACTCATTCGTGCAAATTTTAAAACTTCTTTTTTTAGACTTTTGGCAGCTTTGGGAGCTACTCGTATTCCTTTTGTTCCAAATGAAGTTCATATTACTTCAATCAATAAATCGACCCTTAAAGACGTGCTGGACCTTTTCTCAACATATCATGAGACAATACTTTGGACGATGGGACCTAGATTCATAACAAGGGGTATTTCAATCTAAGAAGCATTCATCTATAAATGGAATGAGCAAAAATAGAATCGAGGCTCCTCTTGAGGCTTCGGCGTACCCGGTGAAGTTTGGAATGGGCAATGGAGCTCAACCCGAAGTTGGACACAGGCCCTTTGCAAGAGTATAAAGGTCTCCCAAATCTCTCCCCAAATGTCTCTGTATCCCAGCTTAGCACCGCAGATTCTTAAATAACAAATCGAGTCATACTATATCATGTACTCCTCACTTCTTCTACTCCTTCCAGTTTTGGCTGCCGCCAATCCAATCGGACTTGAGCGTCGCGATGATCCTAAGATCACAATCATCAATGCTCAAACATCCGGCACTGGTTGTCCTCAAGGGACTGTTAGCACCTCACTTTCACCAGATGGAACTGTGAGTTTCTCTTAATTCTGCCATATATTAGTAGCTACTAAATCACAGACAGGTCGTAACCTTAGGCTTCGATTCATTTGTTGCCTATATCGGTCCCAGTGCTTCCCAAGCAGACAAGTCTAAGGCTTGTCAAATCCACTTGAATCTTAAATACCCCGGTGGCTTCTCATTTGCTGTTGTTCAAGCTGTATACCATGGCTATGCTCGCCTGGATCCAGACGTCACTGGAACATTCTTATCCACCTATTTCTTCTCTCAAGATGCGTCCAAGACCGTATGTCTCCATTGATTTACACTTTTTTCTCCATCTTCTCTCCATCTTCTCTGAAGCTTTTCAAGATCAAAATAAAGCTAATCTGTGACAGACCACAACTCGTTCCAGCATTTCTGGTTCCTCGTGGCTGAAGGGGAACGTTTACACCAAAGAAGACCAAGTTGACTCTGCTGTCACTATCTGGTCACCTTGCGGAGATAACGGTATCTTGAATGTCAACAATCGTATTGCACTCACTGCAACTGGAAAGGGCAGCGGAGAGCTCAGTGATGATGATGCTACTGTCAAGTTTACGCAGCAAGTTCATGTTGCATGGAAGGCTTGTACTCCGTAAGTTTCCCTCCCCACGCCATTTCTCAGACTCAAAGACAATTCACGTAGAAAGAATGCTCATACTTTACAGCGGTACCGGAAGCGGCGGCGGTGGTGAATGGGGCGTTGGAAATGGAGGAGCAGCCGTTACGCGACGAGATGCTGAGGCCGAACCTCAAGGCGATGTATGGGGCATTGGTGCCCCATCTGGTCCTCCAACCCTCAGCCCCCCAGGTGATTCTTGGCACATTGGCGATGGATCCACTGTCATTACTCACCCAAAGTAATTAGATTTCGTAGCTGAAATTAGGGGGTCTGTGATCAGTTTGATTTCGGGTTGGAGTTTTGTTCACTTCAGATCTGAGATTGGATAGCTAGCTGGAATAACTAGCTGCTTTGCTTGAATTCTAGCAATTTTTGATCAATGTCCGTTGTAAAGTATCAAGTATCAAATGGAACACTGCTCCACCATTACGTGTCAGATGACTTGAAATTAGTTGTGTTGAACAAGGTTCTATTAATATCCTATCCATGGGGGTATATATCGCTACCGAACTCCAATATACCGTGGGCAAAACAACATTGTCATATCAGAGCATTCTCGCCAGCTTGCACTTATAGCTGGCTGTTCAGAGTCTTCCCAGCGACCCGCTCCTGCCTGAGTTTCTCAACCTGCTCAAAAATTCCCATAGTATGTTCCCAAATTACCCTCCCTGTGCCCGTGTCGCGATAATCCTGCAGCAGCTTCTCTCTTCCCGTGATCTCATTGTTCCAGTTAACAAGATACGCACCGCTCCCATCCTTCCCATCTGCTCCAGGCATTACCGTTTTTGAACCCCCTGGCACAATTATTCCTTTGGATAATGGCCCAATCTCAAATGGCTTCCTTGGCGGGTACAACGCACTCGTTGCCAAGAATGTATGTCTCTCTCCTGTCTCCTTTGCGCTCACAAAAAAAGGCGAAAACACGAAAGCGAATCCCTTCGCCAAAACCCTTGCCCATAACGGAGCGTCCCTGCCTAGTTCCGTATACACTGCTAGGGGAGACGAATGAATAAAGGTGGTGCCAGGTTGTCGGATAGAGAATTCTTCGGCCATGATATCGTTCATGACGATGGTATGAGCTGCACATTTGCGTGGCGAGAAGGTGTTTTTGAGATCTAGGTCAGAGAAATCTATCTTTTCCTCGTAGCCAGCGCCGAGAACGCTGATAGAGCGGGAATAATGGGGAGCCATTTCACTGCTGGCATTGAGGAGCGGGAGAAGATTGGATATAAAGCGCATTCGCGAGTAAAAGTTTAAAGTGAATTTGCGATCAAGTCCTTCCGTGGTTTCTGTTTGCATGTTAGTTTGAGAAGATGAATGGTTTGGAGAATAGGTAACGAGCTCACCATTCCGGCCCTTTAAATCAATGTTACTTTGAGTTTGAACCAATAGGTTTATATGGCTTTCTTTTTTGGTTATTTCGGCGCAAACACGATCCACTTCTGCCAGGGTGGAAACATCGGCTTTCAGAAACTGAACCTTCCCTCCCTGATTTAATTCTTTGCATTCTGCAATGACAGCTTCGGCAGCTTCCTCATTACGGCCTACGAGATATACTCTAGGGAATAACGTGTCTCGCACGAATTCTTTCACGGTAAATGCTCCAATTCCAGCTGTTCCGCCAACTTAAGAACATTAGCAAGAACTCAAAAAGAGATAGTAAGGATGAGTTTACCGAACAAAGCTACCAAATTGGGACCCAATTCTTTGAGCTGAGCATTTGAGGCTTTTACAATATCTAAGCCAACCATGTCTGTGTACTAAAGAAGAGGTGAGCACAACAAAATGAAGTGTTGTTCCATAGTATACTGAAGCTTAAACTTTATACTTCTAGACTTGCGGCAGAACGGAAAGGCGGTGGAATTGGCGCGAAATGCACGCTGATGTTGTCGTGTTGCTCACGTTATCAATTCCTGAATAACTAACGCGTGCACACGTGAGCATCATCTCCTTGACAGCTTGATTTCTCTAATCATACAATCAATGAACTTCCTCCTTAATAAATGGCTCATAAAACTTTCCTTGCTTTTCAATAGTCAATTTATTCACAATATGGGGAATTTCAAATGTATGACTAACAGTTTGTTTATCTGGACTGGTTTCCTTTCTGGCGAGGATGTGTAAGTCTATTCTTTCAATGGGAAAGTGAGGTGGGCAGTCACTCTGGTCTCACTGAGGCCCTGTTTGATTGGAATTTTGTTGGAATTTCGATTTTCTAATTAGGCTTAGTGCTCACCGCAATCTATCTCAATTGAACAACCTATATTCGATTTTCTGAAGAAGGGTAAATACACAATACTCAATTTAGGAACCAAATCTGAAAGACCCCAACGTCAGTATTATCCCTGTTTTCACATAAAAATCGTTGACCTACATCATCATTTGCCTTTGAGCAAAAGCTGCATCCAAATCTAGCATAGCTTATTTTTTAATACAGCCTTAACCTCTGATTTTGTATACATTTTGTGATTGAAGGTTTGCTATACGCATGTTTATTGGAGTGAGATCACTTTGAATACGGGGCACTACATTCTCATAAAAGCGTAGTACTCATTGTATCTCGGTTGGATCGTCTTATTGTATTGACTACGTACGAAGGGAATGTTTGTCACGGTACCGTGGTGACCGCACCACGTGACGTAAGGAGGGTGTTATATCTTAGCAGTAGTTACTTAGCTAAGAACCAGCTTTTCACACACTTCATAAAGTACTTTACGTACATTACGTGCTCATTCCTGCCCCGGTGTTACAATGTTTATATGCTCAATGGCGGATGTTTTGACTATGTCACATGACTACTATTCGAATATATCAACAGTAACTTATACTGATAACTTCTAATAGAATATCTATATAAAGTTGATTATACCCACTTTTACTTAATGTCTATTTGCAAGCTAAATGCTATTTTATTAATACTTATATTAAGACCTAATAGTATATATTAGTATTTATAGGGCCTTCAGAGCTTAGCTATCCTATAGTTTCAGGCTACTACCACTATCATTTTGGCATATGTAAGAAAACACAAATTAATATGGAGACTTAGTATTAATGCGATGCTGTAGGCATTCCAGACTATGCTTAAGAAGGAAACCAAATAAAGCACATATCACACGCGTAAATTACTATGAAATTACAGCATCTCCAATTATTCGATTACTAGATCGGTTAATCGAATATTTGTTCAAAATTCCAATTCGATATCTAAATGTTGAAGAGCGATTAGATATCTAGACCTCATTCATATATGTCAAGCTATTTATATTTCATCAAATCTGAGTAGAGATATGCTCTACTCCATATTCCACACAAGCTCTTACCGGCAGCTTTCAATATTGACGGCCCCGATATCCTATGCAATTCTGCATGGGCCTATATCATGTCTTGTTGACGCTGTTGTCATTTATCTCTGACAGGTAAAAAGATTACTCTCCGAGAATCAGTTGTTGTATTTATTCATCATCCACAGAACTTGAGAACTGTGAATATTTGAAGCCGCCAGATCCCAGAGTTTACCTTTGGGTAACTCTCTTCTCATGGGACTGAGGATCGGCAGAGGTTGTATGACAATATGGCGACATGATATTTTCCCCCCTAAAAGCTTTTTAACCAGGCATGGAATAGTGCACCATCAGATAAGTAACTATTTCAAAACCTCTAGAGTCAAAGGTGGGCTAGTGGTGGCTTTCCTTTAGGCGCTCTTGAAATTAAATGTCACGATGGGTCACTCGAAATTTCCACCGTTCGTTCCTGACCCTATCAAAAGTACACGTAGTACAAATCTGCCTTGTTCCCCATTGATCTACCCAGATGTTTTCCTTAATTAACGTTACAGCCTCACCGTTGGTTGTAAACTTTTCAAGCCGCTGCCTTGCTTCCGACCCATTAGTTCACATACACATTATGGAGCTCAAGTACTTTTTGTACCAATCCCCAGTGGATTAAAAAGTCCTAGCCGAAACATCGCAGCGGGTCGACGTTGATCTAACCGTTTCGGCTGTGGTAACTTTTAGGTTATGTTAGCGTGCGGCTGAATTGGGAAATCTATAGCGAAAGTTTGACCGAAATCGCTCGAGCTGAAAATAGCTGAACGATGCCGTCTTGGCTATGACCCCGAAAGAGCCTCATCTACATTCCGTATATATGTGCATGTAGTGTACAAGAGGTTTTAATCGAGTTGGAAAAACTGTAACTCAAAGACTCTTGCTTCATCTTTATCAATTAACAAACCATGGAGCCACACGTGATTGCTCTCCCAAAGTGGGTTTTTGTAGTTCGTATTCTGCAGGCTTTGTTGGCACTTATTGTTCTTGGGTTATCTGCGTATGGGATCTACTGGGTACCTTATAGTGTGAGTTTTAAATGTTTCCCAAAATACAAAACTTGAACTGACAATATGTATCTAGGCATGGTGCTTTGCACTTTATCAAAGTCTAGCGACTTTAATCATTGTTGGATATAACCTTCTGACTGTTCATGTCACTTCCTGCAAGGCAGCCTATAACTATTGGGCCGTACTTGGACTAGATATATACGCCATCATCTTCTGGCTTGCTTCCATGGCAGGACTGGCTGCCAAGCGCTCCGCTTTCAGAATTCCAACGTCAATAAATTCATGTTACAACGATGGGTATGGAGGCTTTTGCGTGAGAGATCTGGCAAAACGCGATGTTGCTACATATGGATACTTGAACATGCTGAGCGGTTCAGCCGTCGTCTCTGCGGTTGAGATGTGAGTTTCCAACTTCAAAGAGGCAACTAGAAGCAACAACTAACCACCAGCCAGGCTGCTCTTCATTGCAACTCTAGTAATCTTCTCCATACGTCTCCGTCGTTACCGTGCCGAGAAACTCACCACCTCACCCGTCACAAACGGTAAGCTTGAGGAGCAATCCGTTCCCATGAACACAGTGCAGTATCAACAACAACAACATTCCCAACAGCAATATGCTCCTCAGCAACAGCAACAATATGCTCCGCAGCAATACGGTTCACCTCTAGAAACACCATATGCTCCAACCCCACCACCTCAACAATCCTACTCTCCACCTATCCAACAACAACAATATCCTGCTCCAGCACAGCCATACCATCAAGCACCTGAGGTTGCCTCCCCGCCTGCGGAACATACTCAGGCTTATCATCAGGCGCCTGAGGTGGCACCTGTACAGAGTCCTAATACACCTAGTCACTACTAGATGGAAATCAGGAAGAAAATACGTATGTGGATCCTACAGGGGAGTTTTGGCGGATTATGCGACTTGAACTTTGCAGGTCACAGGTTTGAGAGCAATGATGCAGATATACCATGAATATAAAAGGGATTGGTGTTAATAGTTACGAAGACATAGAGAAACACTTAATGGCTTGCCAAATTTACAAAACATGCGCAGTCTAAAGTTTGTGATACCAAATATTTCTAAAAAATGCTCATTCTTATGTTTCTGTGCAGGAGAAAGTACTCATCCACGCCTTTCCTCCCTGACACAAAAATGCACTAGCCGAAGAAAATCCAAGCAAGATATGGAAGCGTCAAAGCGAAAAAAAAAGAGCCCGCGAGTGGAGAACGTAGCAATCCGGAAAGCTACATCAAGATTCATGCATGTCGTATTCTGGTGGTGCCACCAGTGTTGTCACTCAATCACTGGTCGCTTCGCTTGTCAGCTGTCAGCAAACGCACAGAAAGCTCAGCCCTGAATCTAGCCGTGTATACCTGTGACACATTTCATCATCACCTGCTTCGTGTACCTCGCGTTGATCGCGTGGGTAGAAACTTGCCAAAATTTGAGGTCATTTCCCCGCTCGTTGTCACGTCGCACTCTCAAAGGGGTGATTTTGTTGTGAGCGCAGCCCCAAGAAAGTTCAAACTGATCCCTCGTCTCTACCAACTACCTACTCGGTAAGTAATAGAAGAAGAATTGCTGACCTACAAACGAAATGCTCGACTTGTAGTAGTCTCTTTGCTTTATCTTGTGTCTGTATCGAGAGGTCATGTACTAGGGAGTGGTTCTTGAGCCCGATAGCACTACTAGCGATATCTAATTAGTCATGAAAGCTGAATTAGTTATTGAATTCTTAGTTGCTGCCGTTAAGAAGGGGAATATGCCCTGAGATACGGACAAATTTTGATTGGTTTCCGATGAAAATCTCGGGTAGAGTAAACATTAATCGCTGTTGATATAAGTCAAAGCAGTATTGTTGTGTTATCCTCGGCTAAGATATTTGTAGTCTTTACCCTAGATAGCTAGATAAGACATACTAAATTCGGAGATCACCTCTGCCAAAACCCGTTATTGAACATCAACGCCTTTCTGTACTATTAATTTAGAACGCTCAAATCCTGACTACAAAGTTATACATGGTCTCGAATAACACAAACCGGTCTATTCGGCAAGCAAACATCCTTCCGATCCAGATGCTTGAAAATTGGTCCTTGAGGTCCGCCGGTCCACTTATGGAAACCCTTAAACTTCTCCTGCCCTTCGACCTCATCTCCATATTCTTGATCTCCCCATTGGCCTTGAAATTCCAGATAGTTGACAGGCGTATGGTCTTTCGCCGGTGTCAGTTTCTTTGTCTCCATGGAATATGTGTAGTAGTATGCGGAAAGGGTCGGATCCCAAAGGGGACCATATGACGTGTGATCATATGCAACACCTGCTGGGATCTGTTCATCTGGGAAATGTGAGTATGAAAATTAAAGGCAGAGAAGAGTCCATACCTTGGAGATGAAGGTCATGCTTTCCGGACTTTGCATAGTTGGCATGCGAACCCTTTGCGCTGAAGCCAATGGGCCGATCGCCAACCTTTTGAACTGCTGCATAGCTGTATGCCTCACCGTACTCGTGTTGAGAGTACCACACTGCAGTCGGTTTTCCATTCTCAAATCTCACCATATTGTGTTCCCTGGATCCTGTTAGCTATTATTATTCCTTTCAAGCATCTTGGTTCAGTACCAATCACCCAGATGGTTTCCAACTCGATGACCAAACCCAATTGGCCCTTCGTTGAAGGTATAGAAGTACATATAGAATGCATCCAAGATTCCATTTCCTTTGTCGACACAAATGATTACACAGCTGAATGCATCCTTAGTCTGTAATGTCTTCGTGTCGGGCTTCTTGCCGCCGAGGAATTTGGGGAGCTTTATGACGTTCTCAATGGAAGTAAGATAAATACTCTCACCCCCAAGTTCATTCAGTAAGTGCAAATTGTCTAGAGAAAGTGGCTTTGGTGCTCCTCTGACTGCAGTGAAATTGATGGTAGCATGTGTATTAACAACATGTGTGGCAATGTCACTAGGATAATAAATGTCTTCTTTATCAAGCGACACTAAAGGTGCTGCACACTGATGTTAGCCGTGGCCCAGAGAAAAGCTTGGGACGCGGAACATACCATACGTAAGAACATAACCAGGAATCGCCGTCTGGTTCAAGCTCTTCGCAACCTCCTTTGCAACTGCCACTGACTCTGCTGATATGGACAAAGTCACAGGGAGGCTTCCAAACCAGCTGGAAATTAGTAGGAGGGTGAAGAATATGGTCAATAAAATAAGCACCAGCTAAATGACACGTGACAAGTTAGCAAAAGCTCTGCATGTAATGTACGCTATTGACCTGACCTAACTAACCTTTATCCGTGACAGATTCTCTACGAACTGCCTGAGTTGAAGCGGTATCCAGCGCGTGACGAATCCGGGTCTGTCGTAGTCCTTGGATGCATAACGTCCGCTGTCGATGAATGCGTCCTCCTCTTCCATCTCCCCAAGTTCTACGTCATCTCGATCTTCCTCACGAGGCATTTCACACAGCACGCGTATATGTTACAAAAAGAAGATAAAGCTATGAGTTTCAAGCAATTGACGGGATAGTCCAAAACGAACGTGGTTGAAGTTAAGATGGTTAAAAATCGAGGTGAGACGTGATCGACGAGGTGGTCCTTTCCGGATGCTCCACTTACGATTTCGGCTGTTAGCGAGCCAGATGATAGGGGTCGAGAGGAGCTGAAGTAAAGATTGTAACGGTAAAGTATCTTAGTAGATTGGTATTGCTGAGCCCCAGAGTGTAGCCAGGCAAGTCCTAGTAGAGATAGAGCCTGGGATGAGAATATTGTTGTAGCTAGGGTAAATTGAGGCTGATCGGGTATTCTTGGCTATGCTTACGTTGAACAACCATAGTAAATGCGTGAGATATAAGCTATTCAAAGCTCACTCACTAGTTGGTACACATAATCATAAGATATGGGTTTGTATGCTCTTAACCTGTAGGCATTAATTTACGTATAATCACGTGATGCTGGACTAGGCGTATGGCGAATAGTCATTCTTGACTTGGCCTACCAAGTCCGCAGTTGGATGTGAACTATGACTGCAGAGTAGAAAGAGAGCTATAGCGCTCTCAACAAGGAAAATTAACTCAACTAAACAAGTTCAATGGGCACAGTTGGATGTGGCTCCGCGTCGAACCGACTCCTTCTTTTGCATTCTACTGCGCTGGATTTCGTTTTGGCTTATGTCCTTGGGTTTGCAAGATTCAATATTATTGGATCCATTCTTTCCGTTAGCCAGGTGAAAAGTAATTGCTAAGCAATATATGGGACATATCTTTAGCCAATATTTGAATGCCAAATCTTGCACGTCATGTTTCACAATAGGTTGTTGTTTTGGTATACTACTTCACTAGAATGATTACTCACTTTTACTTCAGAGTTTGAAAGTTCAAGAAAAGATATGTGCAATATTGACTAGCAATCGTCCTCATATTGCTCCATTTCATCATGCGGGAGTTAGGTGCAGATAATGTAATCCATACTCTATTTCATCCAAATTTTCCCCAGTCACAAAGCAACCCCATTCGACCTTGTTAGATCTGAAGCCCATGTCTTCGCACTGTCACCAGTATCATGACTACAATCCTTCTATCCGCTTCACCTTGAGAATACTCCAGGGGTAAAAGAATTATGTTATAGCACCACTCATGCATCTGAACTAGGCATCAGATACTTCAATTGGGAAGCACCTTTCCTGGACGACGGGGGATTGTGAGGATGCTCTTATTTTCCCGGCATGCTGTTCATTCTGTGTAGTTTGGAGGCGTATTATTTCGACTAGGTAAGTGCGCTAGCTAGGGGAGACGCAGGTATGCTCTGCATGAGGGAAAAAGAAACCAGTAGATTGTTGCGCATCTCGCATTTGTTGTCATATTGTGGGGAAGTGCTGATTTTGTGAGAATGTTGGTTGTTGGCCGAGGAGTGTTATAAATTGAGTAACGAACGGGTATGTCTTACAACTGTTATGCAAACGCATTTACAATTGATGCTATCGAACCTTTTCAGGGAACATGTTCTATGCAAGCTCCTATTGTATTGTAGGTTGGGTAGAACCAAACTTGCATGGAATAATACAAAAGCCTCCTGAATATTTTGCATGGTGCTGAAATTTAAACCATGATGGCAAGTAAGGCCTCATCGGCGATTATTCGCACGCCTTGCTGATTTAAAAAAGTATTTTATAACATTGCTTTGCTATATGAGGGAATTTGTAGATATTGAAGCAGAAAACTCAAAAATTCAGCATTGTATTGACTACAGTGAGCGTTTTAAGCAGCTAAGGAGTGTCCATACACTAACCAAGGCCCCATTCACGTTGGTCGAAGGCACCTTTTCATTGTGGCCAGAGGAAAAAGGGAACCAAAATCACACATTTTCAGTGAGATTCAGTACCACATATATCTGTCACTAGCTGGGCCATCACTTCCTTGCCCCTGTTGCTCTCCCTGATTCTGCAGAGTTTGCTGGTTGTATGGGTTGTATTGTGAATATGAATTGTGCTGATTTTGTCCATATGAACCAGTCTGTTCAGAACCAATGTTATTCGCATATGGTCCATACTGATTCTCATAACCATTTTGGACATAATTGCCCGGGCCTTGAAAGACGTATCCGCCACCAAGACTACGTCGAGGTATATGTCCTTGATTCACAGTGCCATTGCCAATCCCGTGGTTATTGTGATTGTAGTCGGACTGTTCATAGCCAATTTGAGGTGGGACCCTACTGTGGATTCCCATATGGTGAGCCTGCATTCGATCACGCTGACTCCAACGTTCGGCTGCTTGATTGTAGGGCGGATGGTAGTTAGGGTCAGGCTGGCCATAAGGATCCCAGATGGGGAACCCATGAAATGGAACAGCTTCCCCAGCAGGGGTGCCGTGTCCATAGCTGGCGATGTTGCCATTGATACCCGCGAGAGACCAAGCGAAGACAGCCACATCGCGGATGGCAGCCATGAGTGGGGCCTCTGCTTGTGCGTTTGGAGGAACGATTGGAGCATCGAAGCCGTGTTCGAAAGGATGTTGCGGGTTCGGCTGGTAGACATGAGGAAGAATTGGGTTTTCGCCCCAAGGTGCCGCGAAGATGCCGTTGGGCTCTTCGAAATTTGGTTGGACAGGTCGAGCATGACGGAGAATGACTACGAGGCCATCTGAGGTGCACGATACAACAGCCTCCAGCTCATAATCTTCATTCATCGGAGCGCGTCCATCGGTTCGAGGTGTTCTTCGGCTGTGGTTCTGAGGATCCGCAGCAACAGACGAGGTAGAAGAACGTGAGCCCTGTGAATGGTCAAAGACAGTAAGGTTGTTATTTCCGTTGCTGCTAGCTCCGGATGAATTGTAAGAACGGAGAGCTGGTGGGGATGCACTAGTGTAAATAGCTTGATCATCACCAGATGTTTCCTGCCCGCTGGAGCTGGAGGCAGGCATGGGGGCTGATGAGCGCCCTTCGCCAGACGGCTTAGAGTCAACATCCATCCGGTCGTTGAGCTCAACACCGCCATCCTCCGAGTCACTGCTTTGACTAGCATCACGCATAGCTTGCTCGTCGGCCATCTCTTCATGTCGACGAGGGTTGCGGTACCAAAAGCGAAGATAAGCAATAGAGTCGTTAGCCTTAGCACTCTCCAAGCATCGAATCGCGTCTGGCAAGCAATTCTCTTTGATACATTCATAGAAGCTCTTATCTTTGAACTCGTCCGGGGATACTCCAAGAATGCTTTCTACAGCATTGGTGGCGTACATGACGGTCAAGGTGCGGGTGAATCTATTTAGAATGAGAGCTGCTCGCGGCTCATTATGAGCTGGCTCAGCGGGTGCTCTGAACTTGGAGGAAAGATGCTCCAGCATGTGGTATCGAGGGTCTCGAGGAGATGAGGCAAACCTACGACGCACAGCTGGTGCATCTTCGGCACGACCTGCTCCGAATTAACTTCAGTTTCTGGCGGGAACAACAGATAACTTACGTCGACTCTTCTCGTCGCCTCGATAGATGCTAGTACAAGCAACCAAGACATCGTGTACAACAGAGAATACGCATTCACAGCTGACCCATTCCTGGTCTCGATTTTTGATCCGCGCATAGTGGAGAACGGCGGCCTTGTCCATTCTCACCCCCCGGCCATGGATCTTGCGAGCAAACGGGACCTCCTGAGGGTGGAAGTAATCGAAACATGATCGATTGATAACTTCGTTTGGGTGGTACCCTAAGATATCAACGATTGAATCAGAGGCATAGAGAATGTTGGCATCGGGAGTAAGGTCTGGCAGTAGATATTAGTATTGCACCTAATTTACGAAACTCGACGTTGGTCAAGACCCCACATTGTCCCAAGCTGATCAACGGCTGATGAAGAGTCGATAAGTGAGAGGAAATTTTTACACTGGGGAAGCGTAAGATAAGTGGAAGGGGGGTTAGAAATCAGAGGGTAGTGATGGAGAATCAACCCGAGAACAATGTAGGATCGCAGCCAGCATTTCCGACATGTCTTATCATGTCTTATCGAGGCTTATCAGATTTGAAAACCTTGTCAAATGCTCTACTTACTGTGGATGGTCATGAAAGTGGTCTCCATTGTGAAGAATCTGGCGTTTGTATCTCTAATAAGATGCTCAGTTCTTCAGCGGGCGGAGTGCGGCGGTCGTTGACCTGTGCGTGTTTTCGTTCAAATTGGTCAGAAGTTCGGAGAGTTGTAGTTACAGAATCAGATGCAGTGCGGTATGGCCGACGGTATAAATAGTATGGGGCAAACGAGGGGTAGGAAAGTGGCTGGAGAGCTGTGTCTTGACTTTCTCATGCCGGACGAGGATAATTGGAAACTAGAACCGTCAATTGCTTCACGGGCAGAACACGACGCACGGTAGCTTGGTAGCATGCGCTGCTCCGCGAGGATTCCGGCGTAGGTAGATCGCCGATTGCAAAATCGTTCCCCATAAAAGACGCTGGGAGAAACACAGGACAGAATAACGGGTGGCAATGGCGTTTAGCAATGTAAAACTCTCATTCGTGGGCCACCGAGTCAGATATGTGAGGTCCAGGTTATCATATCATATCATATCAGATAATGTCAGATCCGAATACCGCCAAACCCGGCTTTGACAATTCGTGCTGGTGCGTAAGTGATGTTGGTGATTGAATTTTTGGGGATGGATGTTCGAAAGTGGAGGGGCGACGAAGGCGGTGGCTGGATTAAGGCTGGCTTGCGAGCCGGTGCGGAAAAAAAACCATAAAAAGGAGCGCGGCAATGATCCGTGATCGACGTGGAGCGGGTTCGCGCTTGAACCTGACGCCACATATATTACGAAGTCCACCGGGTTAGAGAAAAGGGAACATGAATGGGAGGGGGGTATAAGATAAGGAAGAACATGAGGGCATTCCCAGCGAGTAGAGCGTTGCTTGATTGACTGATTGATTGACCGATAGGCTGGTTGTGGTATGTAATTTTGAGGTCTGTGCCCAATATGTGGTTACTGGGCATGGGATGCGAAGTGAAGGGAGGATTGCTGAACATGGCTGACCAAAGCTAATGGGTGTGAATGTGGGATAGGTGGAATATGGCTCAACGGGCGGTATTGTCGTTGGATTTAGACTTTTGGCTTCGGCATCACAACTGATGTGATGGGTAGGATTCAACAGGGTCAGGCCACTCCAGTGTAGTATCGGAATTGCAACATGATTGAACACATTGAATGAGGTGGCACGAACCGCGCGAGCGTGGATGCGGAGTTGATTGGAAATCAAAAGATTCTGTAACCGTTTTCATATAAAGTTATTTGTTTTCATTCCGTGGTGATAGGTCTTCCACCCTCCTTGACGTACGGCCACGAACATTGATTGCGCTTTTCTGGTGATTCACTTTGCGCCCACGTATTGGCGTTGTGATGTGTAATCTTGATGCTATTGCGATTTCCTTGGGATCATCTTCCAACGTGAATGGCGTGTAAAAAAAGGGAAGTTATGCCGACCTTGAGGCGCACACTCAAGCCAACCCGTTTTCCGGGCCCCCAACGTTGCACATACATGTGTGATCTCCCCCATCCATGCACAATGCCACGGCGAGGAGACAGGCCATATGTGTCACATGAGAACGCGGGTGTAACACTCTCATCCTGAGCATCTTCTGCCGGGGACCAACGTGGGCGTGGGTGATTCACCAACCCTTGACCCTCGACTCTGAATCCGTGCTTGGTGTCACGACAGTACTGAACATGGTCGGGCTGTAATTAACATTCGAAGCATGCCAAATTCATATCCCCGATTGGTCTCGGATATGAGATCGAAGATCAACTGCAGGTACTAGTGACCAAGTGAACGTCCATGATTGATCGAGAGACTAAGGCTTGGAGGAGTCAAGAGCGTACTGCGTAATCTGTGTTGCAGCGGGAGCAAAAAGCAAAAAGCAATTCGTAGTGACAACACTTTACACTGTGAACACTTTACCCGCTGTTCCATTGCGATGGGATCTTATAACACACCCTGGTCCAATACATCCTGCAACTATTGGCGTGGCTGCAACTTTCAATTCCTGTCGGAGCACATTCCACCCTAGTGTGATCTGAACTCTGACATGTCGATAGAGTTGAGTTGATTTTCACTGTTTGCATTGGCGGCACATTGGATCTGAAATGTTCATCGCTTACGTATGAAATCTAAGTAGGGAATTTAATATATAGAAACTCGGAAAAGCAGGAGGAGATGCGCTTGGCATGAGCCACAGCATTGGTGGGCTTCGGTACTTACCCGATAGATTGCCGGCTTGTTGACCCGAACCGATAACCTTCATTCTCCTCCATAGACCCCAACTGTAAGCCTTCAACCATCACCTCCAGGCTCTACCAATGACAACTGACTGTCCGTGAACTGAATCCATTCCTCGATTCACGCGTGAGCAAACCCACGAGAAGGTTTTGCTTTTCTTTTTGCGAGTAATACAGTCTGTGCGAGTAGCTAATTTCAGAGCGCTAGCCCACAACAGCCCAAGAAAGGGAAGCTTCATCGGCGATCCAGCTATAGATACAATCCACAGCTAGAGCATGCCATCTCGGGTGTAAGACTGCCATTCTCTCGAACTGTCATAGGGACCGTCGTGCTACCCTTCACTCGACTTTGCTGACTTTTCGTGGGCATGCTGAAAGCCAAGTCTTGGTAACAAGAAAGCGTGAATAGAACTCGGTCTTCAAGCCTGTCCATACTCAGCCGGTAGTCAATTGTCATCGTTATATACCTCCTTGGTTTGAGATCTTCTCAGAACGCGTTCTTATCGCTCAATCTAGATTTCAAGAGTTGAACTTGGAACCTCACCGATTTTCAGTACAGATCCTAGTATGGCGTTCAAATTCGGAGAAAAGCACGAATGGGAGCTCCCTCATCTAAGAGAATCACTCCAAGTACCGGTGAGCCCATGCCCGCAACCATTCCTGTCCAGGAGATGTCTCCGTTTCTGCGGTGGCTACCTGGCACAGCTCCTAATGGCTTTATAGGATGCAGGCGGTATGTCTTCCCTTCTATTTTCACCGCCGAAAGCTGATCTTATCAGACTTATGGTCTGTGAAATTCTATCCCTACACAAACCCCGGCGTTGATCCTATCTTTGCTGTTGTGGGAGGCAAGCATGTAAGAGAGTTTCCGTAAGCGTACGTGACCTTGCTCACGTGGTTTCTTAGATTCTTATATGCCGAGTACCAGCAAACAACAGAAATGTTGAAGTTATTAGAAGCGTTGTAGATGAGGAAGTCAGTACTTTTTCCCTCTCGGTTCTACTGCTGTGTATGCTGATTATCTGTAGACTGATGCGAATCATTTCGCGTGTGCGTGGACGAAAGACTTGGACAGTGGTGCACCTCTACTATGTGTAGCTGGACATACCGCAAAAATACTGATCATCAATGCTCTTACTGGAGAATTATTAAGGGTATGTTGCTTGCTGACATGGTTTATCTCTTGCTTACACACATAGACGTTGGCTGGACACGGTGGGGTAAGAGGTTGTATGAAAATAATGTGAAGCTCTTTCTGACGATCACTCCAGCCCATCAATGATCTGGCAATATCACCCATAAATCCTCAAATATTAGCATCTGGATCTGATGACCAGACAGTAAGGATCTGGACGCTAAAGCCAGATGACAAGAAGCAGCCATGTGCTGGCATTTTAGAAGGCGATGGTCACCGAGATACCATACAGTCGGTGGTATAGATTGCAGTCCCCTCATTTACCGTTCAGAAGCTGATATTGCAGGCATGGCATTCTACCGGGCGGTACTTACTATCTGGAGGCATTGATCGGCAGATAATTCTCGTAGGACAAGTGCTCTCCCTTTTGGTAAAATTCTAACATTATGATCAGTGGGTTCTTCCAGAATTTCCCGATGAGAACACAGGTACAGACAAGCCAACACGAATATTCTATCCCCATTTTTCAACCACTCAAGTACATATGTACATTGTAGATTGGCACGTCTATTTACCCCTAAGCTCTCTCGTGTATCTTCTAATACCCCTCAGCGTAACATTCCACAACGATCTCATCCTCTCCAAAGCAGAACGTGAAGGCAATATCGTTCTGTGGTCCATAACAGGCTTCTCATCCACCCACCCACCGCCCTCTCCACTCTCCGCCCCCACAGTTCGCGATCTTGACAACGACACCCGTTCCGCATTCTGTTCACCCACTCTTTCTAGTACCGAAATGTACACCCGACTCCTCCAGTTCTCCATCCCAGATACCGACGTCATGTTCATGCGATTCGGTTTCTTCCCAGGTCATGGAATTCCAGGTAGTGACGCCAATGCCCCCTTCCAAAAGTTCGGTGGCGGAAGGGGTGGACCCATTCTCGCCATGTGTAATTCGGCAAGCAAAATTTCATTCTGGGATTTCACCCGTTTAGAAGAACACAGCAAGTATCTTGAATCCGTCCAAGCCAATCCAGACTGCAAACGACCCGCTTTTCTCGTTCCCTTTAAATCACGGAATCGCGGCGGAAAGGCTACAAACCCCATTAACCGTCTGACAAGTGGTGGAGGTCGCGCTTCTCCCTCGGAGTCAGAGAAGAGTAGCACAATCACGGATTCTAGAATTTCAGGGAGTATGGAAGGAGAACACAAGATGACTGACGCGGAGAAGAGTAGGGAGATATGGACGAAGAGATACGGAATCGGGCGTCCGCAGATGGAGCTGGTACCGCATAAGGAGGAGGTGGTGAAAAATCTCAGTTTTGTGGGACGGCAGGTTGCTTGGAGTGTAGGAGGTGAATGGTGCGTTGTTGTGGGTAGCGCAGGGGTGATTACGGTATTAGAGAGATGGAACGGAAAGTGAGATATGGGATCTCATGGGTGTTATGCCACAGGTGAATCAGGGCGAGTCACTTGTTAATGGGGTCTGCATCTACGACTAAAAATACCATGCCTCTGAATTTTTATGCTACCATAGACTGGACTTATTACCTAATATCATTTGCTAGTAATCTGTCCGATTATCCAATTTTTCCAAGTATCAACCCGATTTTCCAATCTTCCAGACTGCTGATAATAAAAGCATACGCCAAAGTTTCCACCAGATTTGAAATGAGGTAGCCTATACATCGGTTGAAACGTCAAGTGATTGTTTAGGATCAGTCATTGAGTATATATTTCACTCCAGAGCTCATGTTTCCAAAATAGTTGGATAGAAACCAGTTAGACAACATTCATTCATTCATTCATTCCCTCTCAGTGATTACAATTTTACAGCGAAACCAAAAATAATGATTTGATTGTTTGATTGGCATACATGAGGACGTAATACAGGCGACAGATGTGTATTTTTAATTTATTAACTTTCCTTCTCCTGATGGACATTGGTTTGTCAAGTATTACTAAACATACAAAGCGTATGTGTGAATGGTGGCCTTTGGCTTTTTCGTTGTCACCTGTTTTCTTTATATTAGTTTTCTGTGATAAAAAAACAAGATCTTGTTGTTTCCTGCTTATTGTCGTTTGTTGTCAGTTTAGATGAGCGGCAGATAGCTTTCTCGGTAGTTATGCGACAGCAACCACACCCTAAACCGAACAACATTCACAACTGGCTCGAAGATATGGATGGAAATTCTAAGTCATATACCACATGTATTGAAGCTCACGCATCTCTTAAAGATATGGAGATAGGTTCTGGGAGTCTTCTACTGCCGTGTAGATAGAGGTTCACTTAATATTACCACCTGCAGAACTAGCACCAGCTCAGCGTATGATGAGCTTTCCACACAAGGTACTGTGATCGCTCTGCATCGCATAATGCGGGGAGAGCCCTAGGGTTATTTACGGTTTTACTTGGCAGCGTCAATAGCTGGTTGGGGTCTTTCATGGATGAATTCTGAATATATGATGTCGGCCCGGGGTTCTGGAGGCGACCACGGCAGATGGATTTGAAGAACTATCAGCACTGCAATGGTTCGTACCTATATAGCAGGTCGAGGATTACTCGAACTGCTCTCTTTCAGCCGTGTATCTCTTCCTCCAGAAGAATAGTTTGACTACCATCAAGTAAAGATGAAGTGGTTCTCTCTTGCTCTTGCGCTTGTGGCACCGACGCATGCCTATCTTCGATTTGGATGTGCAACATTAAGCGTCCAGCGACTTGATCCTCTTGTTGAGCCAGGAAAGGTTCCTTCGGCTCATTTACATCAAATCGTTGGAGGCAATGCCTTCAATGCCACCATGGACCCCAACGCGGGTGACATTGCCAACAAGGCTACATGCACCACATGTACTTTCACAGAGGACACATCAAACTACTGGACTGCAGTTCTGTATTTCAAGGCTCGAAATGGAACCTACAAACGTGTCTCGCAGTATCCGAACGCTCTTCTAGGTTCCTTAACGGGCGGCATGACTGTATATTATATCCAACAAGATTTCAATTCCAATGGGAATCAGAAGATCACATCATTCAAGCCAGTAAAGTCACTCTCTCTTCGGCGTACTACAAGAAGCTGATGAATATAGGGTTTTCGCATGACGGTCGGTAGCCCAACCACTTCATCTGGCACCAACCCTGGACTGAAATATACCTGTCTGAATGACATCAACACCAGATTCCCTGAGACTTCTGATTTTCCCAAAGCCCCTTGCAAGGCTGGTATCATGGCCATCCATCACTTCCCAGCTTGCTGGGATGGCAAGAACCTTGACAGTCCCAACCACCAGGACCACATGTACAACACCGGCAAAGGTGCTTTCCAGAACGCAGGGGCATGTCCAGCCTCCCACCCAGTCCGCATGCCCCAGGTCGCTTACGAGACTATGTGGGATACGCGGCCGTTTAACGACAAGTCCATCTGGCCTGCAGATGGCTCACAGCCGTTTGTCTGGAGCTACGATGACAGCAAGGGCTACGGCACCCACGGTGATTACCTGTTCGGCTGGAAGGGCGATGCACTTCAGAAGGCTATGGACCATACCGGCTTGATCAACGACGCAGCGCTGAAGACTCAGAGCGTTGCCAACGCCAACAAGTGCACCATCAAGACTACTGTTAATGACAACATCGACGGATGTAAGTACTCCCTAAAAACATGGAGACACACACGCTAATCTTAATGTCTGGCAGGGGTTAATAAGCTTCCGGGTATTGGCATGTAGATGTGTCGCTACTCATCGCCAGGAGAGAGATACATTCACATATATCTTGTTTTCAATTACCTTCATTGAACGGCGGGAGTGATGATTTTCTTGAGTATGTCAAACGTAAAGCTCGCAATTAATCTGTCAACGTTTGATGTGTAAACTTTCCAAAGAAGTGACGAATTCTAAGACTGAAATGAAGCGCGCATCTGAAAGAGGCTAAATTTGATCCCGTGGACTAGAGAGCGAGTGAGGCAAAGCGTTCCACTACCGAAAGGGCAATCTTATGGCTTGAAGTTGCTGTGCTACGTGACATACTCAATCAGAAGTCCGCTATTGGAAGACAACTTAATAACCCAATTTCAACAGCTAGAACTTACGTATTATAATCTGGGTTACACCTATATCAAGAACTAAAATAATCAAGGTACGGTAAGACGAAAAGTATGCAGCAAGATCATTAGAGGCATAGCTATGAGACATCGCCATTCTCAATATGTATGGTTCCGAAAGAAACATACCCATTCAATGATATATGCCAAGATAAGTATACAAAAGGATTTTCCAGACCGAAAGCCAAGCCGAAAAATAACAGTCTTCATTGAAACCTAAACCCAAGTGTGATATAGAACCATCGTCATCTATTGTACAGTCATCGTATAACTCCTCAGTCCACTTTCCCATTAACACCACCTCCCAACAAACCATCTTTTTCATCTAACCGAAAAAATCCACGGCCGCCTCTGCGTCTCCTTCTTGTCGTCCATACTACTGCGAATAGTGCGGCTGACACACCCACGATGCTTAGGAAAGGGTGAGAGCTGAATGTGGTCCGAATATCGAAGAACACTTTCTCAAAGCTAGAGATGGTGGATTTAGGCTGAATGGTGGGATTGGAGCTAGCCACGTTCTTGAGGGTTTCAAGAATTGATGTCCGCGATGCCATGATAAAGTTTCCGGAGATGGTTGTGTCCCAGTAACGGCGTTGCTACGATACGTTAATTTGAATCAGAACGAAGAGGTAGAGGTGTAACTTACATCTTCATCATTGATGATGACCTTCTCACCATCCTTGGCAACGTCGATTCCATAAGTAGTTCGGATCCATCGGTCCCAAAATACACCATCGACCCATGCAAAACCAACTTCTTTGTGATCGGTCTTGTCCATATTGATTCGCATCTGCTTAGCAGCCCTCAATGCACGCTGGTCATTGCGGTCTTCTGCTTCCTCAAGTCGCAACTGTTTGGCGTCACGCAACTCTTGTCGCTCACGCTGGAAGGTGGCGATTTCCTTGTCCATCCATTCAATTGCGGCGCTCTTGAATTCTTTCTTAGCCATCATGAACTCATCGGGTCTCTCACGGGTAAGTATTCCTAGAACCACCAGCTTTCCGTCCATTATTTCCCGAGAGTTTGAGGCGGTGAGCTCGGGGACGATAGGAAGCCACACCGACTGCATCCAATGTAATACTCTGCGGAAATCGCGCATGTCCTGTGGAGCTAATGCGGTATAATAAGTCGGACGACCATCTCGAGAAACAATAAGCCTAGGCCAGGTTGTGATCTTGTAGCGCTCTGCTAGCTTCGCGCTGTTGGTTTTCACAAGTCTTGCATGTCCGATAAGACTTAGCGTTAATCGTTCTAGAGCCGCAAAATCTTCACTTGTTGTGGCATGGTCATAGAAGTAGACAAAGATCACTTCTTCTTTCTCCTCCAACTCTCCAAACTCCACGGCATCGATATCCTTAACTCCATCGCCAGCCTCAATGGCCTTGTTAGCATAGGTTACGAAGTCTCCTAGACCCCTCAATCCGTCATACTCGACGCGTTCCCCTCCTCGGAAGAACAATATAGTAGGGTAACCTCGGACTCGTACATCTTTGCATAACCTTTTCTCTACCTCACAGTTGACTTCACCAACATTGAGCCTTCCCTTCATCTCTTTCGAAAGCTGAATCCAGTTTGGTGCCATGGCCTGACAGTGCGCACACCATGGAGCGTAGAACTTGACGAACCAAGCGTCCTGCGTCATGGTCACCTGGCTCTGAAAAGTTTCTGCAGTAAATGCTCTCGATTTCCCCAAAGGGTTTTGTGCCACAGAAGGCTTTGTTGTCTTCTTGACAACTTCGGTAGCCTTTAAAGGCTTCACTCCTGTTTGTGCCTTCGCTTCCTCAGCAGCAGGCTTCTGGGCAGCTGCAGCATCAGAAACTAATGTTGAAGTAGGAGCAGGAGCAGGAGCTTGGAAATCTACGGAATTTTTGGCTCCAGGTTCTGGTAGCTTAGGCCCAGGCTTGGCGCGAGACCCGGGCTTGATTGTCTCTAGGACATCTTCAATGAAATCACTCAGGGTCTGAATATTCCTCTCTTTTCCCGTGTCGAATCTTTTCACTTCCTTATGATCATGGTATAGAACGAAGCTGGGCCATAAGTGGACTTTGTTCTCGAGACAAGCATCACCAAAAGCAAAACAGTTGAGGGATCCAAAGTGAAAATCGTAATATGCATGGAAAGTGTTCATAGATGTCGATGCCGTATCTGCTGCTGAGCCCGCGGGTACAGGTTTCGAAGTGTAATAGAATTCGTATAGCGTCTGCCATGTGGGCGCGATGTGTTGGCAGTGTGGGCAACTTGGTCTGAGAATATTAGATATAGGTTCTATAGGGGCAACTAGAGTGAAATCGTACGAGTGATGCTTTACAAACCAATATCCATCTTTTATAGTAGCATTGAATTTTGATCCATCTATATCAGGTATGGGAGGCACCTCAACGCCATTAAATATTGTAGGGGGTTGTATATCGTCGACATCTTCTTTGGTGGATTCTGCTTTCAAGTCCGGTAGTTCTTTTGCCACAGCAGTAGCTCCCAATGGCTGCTCTGGAGCTTCTGATGTGACGACCGAAGAGAAAACTGCGAGCAAGAGTGAGACCGGAAGGAGACGCATCTTGATGATGGCTTAATGCTCTTAAAAGTGGTCGCGCCGTGCGGCCACAACGCCGAGATGTCGCAGCGAAAACAACCAGTTTGCAAATGAACTTTTAGGCGGCACTGGCACAATATAGTACAGAAGAGAACGAAAGTGGTGGTACGTTGATCATGAATTGAATAAAAGAAGAGCTCTTGAGGCCACGATCCTTCGTCTGGTATCGCCCAGAACTGTGTTTGGCGCGCCTTGCTTACATAAGTCGAAGGTACGCGTCTATTTATAGCAATTACACCTCACGTGAAGAATTGGGGGACGGAATACTGAGATATTTGATCGCTCGTTTTTGTTTAATATGATCTTTAAAAAGGGTATAGAATTCTGATACTTCTTAAAGCAAGAAATCTTTCTGCACAATTGGACAACCTCATCTTGAGCGCTCTTTAGATGGATTCTGAAGATGAACGCACTTCTAAGAGACGAAAGCTGAGCACGGGAGAACCACAGAATGATGATTTTGACCAAAGGAAACTTGTTCACGAATCACTATGCAAGCCAGTATCTCCTCCTCCGTTGCGTAGACCAAGAGCTACTATCACGCAACCTACTGAGGCCTTAAAATCTCCTTTTCAACTCACACATATTCGCGACCTTCCTGAATCATCCAATATAAATACTGTTTGTTTGAGAGATATCCTTGGGGATCCACTGATATCAGAGTGCTGGGAGTTTAATTACTTGCACGATGTAGATTTTCTGATGGAACAGTTCGACCCAGATGTCCGCGAACTAGTGAAAGTTCATGTCATTCATGGATTTTGGAAGAAAGAGGATAAATCACGACTGAAACTGGTTGTATGAACTTCCACGTTTTTCCCCTCAAGATTATTACTTACTATATGTAGGAGAACGCGGCCAAGTATGCAAATCTTAAACTGCATACAGCTTTCATGCCGGAAATGTTCGGTACACATCATTCAAAGATGCTAATATTGATACGGCATGATGACACAGCTCAAGTTATCATTCATACGGCAAATATGATAGAATTTGATTGGACCAATATGACACAGGGTCTATGGAGATCGCCTTTGCTACCCAAAATTTCAACCACCTCAGGACCTTTACAATCGGCGAAATTTGGGAGTGGGCAAAGGTTCAAATTAGATCTACTTAAATATTTGAAAGCATACGATTCTAGCCGTCCGGTATCAAGATCGCCTATTTGCACTCCGCTAGTCGATGAACTCAACAAGTACGACTTCTCTAAGATACACGCAGCGTTAGTAGCTAGTGTTCCGGGACGCCTAAACCTCGACACGGCCACAGAGACATCGTGGGGCTGGCCAGCACTGAAGTGCGTTCTAGAAAATGTGTCTGTAGCTGGTAGACAACCCGAAATTGTCATTCAAATCTCATCGATTGCCACCTTAGGCGCAACTGATAAATGGCTAGACAAAACCCTTTTCAAAACTCTAGAAACATCGAAGAATGGAGAGGCTTCGAAAGCTAAGTTTCGTATTATATTCCCAACTGCGGATGAGATTAGAAGAAGTCTAAATGGATACGCATCTGGTAGCGCAATTCATACAAAATTGCAATCGGCACAACAGGTAAAGCAACTCCAATACATGAAACCTATGCTCTGCCACTGGGCAGGGGATGGAGCGCAGCACTCTTTAGATGACATCGTGCCGAAATCTGATGCTGGAAGAAAACGAGCGGCGCCACATATCAAAACCTATACCCGCTTTGCCGACTCATCAAGGACAACCATCGATTGGATGCTTGTAACATCCGCAAATCTTTCTAAGCAGGCATGGGGAGAGGCTTATAATTCAGAAGGGGACGTGAGGGTATGCAGTTATGAAATTGGTGTACTTGTCTGGCCTGAGCTGTTTGGGGAGAATGCTACTATGATTCCAACTTTCAAGACTGATACTCCAGTGAATGATATAGGAGAAGGAGTTCTTGTAGTGGGTGCTAGGATGCCTTATGACCTTCCTATTGTGCCGTATGGGAAGAACGATGAGCCATGGTGTGCTACTTACTCCTATGAGGAGCCGGATTGGATGGGCCAAACTTATGTGACAGGAGATTGAAATGAAGGGGAACTGTGGATCTGAAAATATTCCTCGGAGAATGCTTTTTCTGCGACTAAGCATGACCCTCAGAATTCGACAGCTTCTGATAGCAATGTACGAAGTTTTGGCCCCATCAATTGTCTTTCACGAGAACAGTCGTAAGTTGTAACGATGATACCTCTACTCCAACTCTCATGTAATTTCTCTAAAGCAGAAACTTAACTGACTTTGGCCACGTCTGCTAAACATATCAACGAATGCAGTAGAGTAGTACAAGTCAAAGCCGCCCGAATCTCTAGCCCATATTAGGGTACGTTGTTATGAAGGGACTTATGAAGGGACGAAAGTGCTATTATATCAAAGTTGTTAATAACTACTCTCACTACATCGATTGAATCGAAGATAATGGGATCCTGACCTACTCTACAAGTAATTTTTTCAATGGAATATCAATAGAGTGAAATTGAACGCGACCCGATTCCTTGATCCACTTGGAAGGAAACTTAACCACAGCCAAGAAGTTCTCAAAGCATCACATTTACATAACCTCAGGAAAAGTCATAAAGAGCTAATAATTTCACTATAAGCAACTTGCCGTTCCCATATCTCAATTGGTATCCCCGTATACACACTGTATCTCACATCATGCCTTCATAATCTCCCTAAATCTACGAGCCACCACCAACAGCCTCAGCCACCTTGTTGGCATCATAACCATATTTCTCCTTGAGAGTCTCCACAAGCGCAATGTATTTCGCCTTTGCCTCATCGGAGGTTAAACCCTCATCGACAACTTTTTGCCAGCTGCGCTTCTTGGCTTTGCCCTACTACTTGTTAGCTTCCATCCAGCCCCTTTTGTCCTCCAATGTTGTTCCCCATTCAGAACTTCTCCCTAGACTGGGGTCTTTTGCATACCTTTAGGTCAAAGGTTCCTGGAGCAGGTGCAGTGCTAATATCTTCTCCGCTTCCGACTTTGAAGAGTGCTGCAGAGGTTAGCCATGTTCTTAGCTAGGAAGAAGAAGCGGGAAGGCGGAATACCGTAGAGTTCGAGAAGCTCATCGTTGGATGGCTTTGCGAGGAGCTTCTTGGAGTCGGTGATCGCGGATTCGAAGGTTGCCATGTTTGCGGTATTTGTGAGGTTTGTGTGATTTACTATAAATTTCTTGTTTTGGTTTGGTATTATGTTGGGATTGCCAGTTGGCAGATTGAATGAGGGGCACATGAATGAAATGGCGGGGCAAGGCTTAAGCGAGGGGGAAGTCAACGTCATGGGATGCAATACACTCGTGATTCAGTATTGTAATAAGGTTTAGGAATACCCCGAAATATCGAACATAGTATGTTCGTTACAGATCACCCTTTACTCTGGGTTCTTAGCATTAGTTGAGGAGCTTCACAGTGGTTCTTAGTAGGAATGTGATTCTGGCTTGTTGCATCCTCAGTTGAGTTCCTCGACTGCATTTTACGTACAGATAGATCTTATCCTAAAAGCTACCTTTCTGATAGTTTCAAAAGAGAAAACAGGCTTCTAAAAGCACTGTGTGCTTAGTTTTCTCATTTGAAATCGTTCCTTCTACATAGCCGGAAGTGGATGGTGATTATACAATGAATACACTGGAATATGCCTCACCTTATGGCAATTGGTAGGGCTTTTGTTGTTTCACAGTCCAGAGAATTCCTTCATGGTAAGTGTATCCAACCACCCATCTAACGATTGCTTCGTAGTAAGCGCCAATCTGAATATAATCCAGTTGGATAAGAACACTATGAAGGATTGCAGTAGGTGAACAGAAACCTATTAAATGAATAGTAAGAATATTATATATGAGAAGCAAAACTCATGTGAGTTTCATGTATATAAACTTAGATTTTCTGATCTGTTCTCGTTTCGGCAGCGATTATTTGTTTTGCGCCATTGAAGCAGTAGATAGATTCCGCTATATCGATGTAAGCAGATAGTAGTATACAATGCGTTCCGTGTCTTTGTAAAGATTCCCGGAGAGCTTTGGCACAATTCGGAGACTTTGAGTTAGAGCAGCAAATTAATTAAAATCGGTATAAAGAATTCGACTCGATCTCACTAAATGGTATCGTGATTACGCCAAAGCTAGCAATAATAATACACCATGCTCATGCATCATGGCAGCCTCCCTCTCCTGTTCCTCATTTAGACTAGCTGATAAAGCATAGACAACCCAAGCCCAAGTAGAAAACAAATAATGGATAAACAGCTATTCCAACACGATTCTTGACAACCCCTGAACCACCCAAAATACTAACACCCGCTGCCAAGGACCATGCTATCAATACTAGATAGACTGGTATCCGGGGGATAGTAGGGAGATTGAGTGCTGAGAGAAGAGCGGCAATGACGAGTGGGAAGAGCGTGTATCCGATAATACAAATACTCTGTGCAAATGAACTAGCGGAGAGTTAGTAGATTTCCTGCACAGTGCGCCGCAGATACTCACATGTTACCACCCAAAAGCTTAATCTGCATTGTGACCACAGCCTCTCCAATCCATACCATGGCAAATACACCACTGAATACCAAGCTCTTCTGTTCTACCTGGTTAAAGCTAAGCAACAAGCTCAGCAATAAGCAAAAGACCAGAGGACCCCATAAGTCCCAATCCCTTAGCCCCTCGGACATATTCCCTTGACTCAATAGGTGATCCGCGTCAATAGCCCTACCCGCCAACCCAACAAGCTCCTCTCTTGCTCCAGCTAATCCGGCTTCTCGAATATTCGAATACGCCCCGCGAATACCAGCAGGACTTTCTAGCATAGTGCCGCCAAACAAGTACTTAGGATATAGGACTTCCCGCATCTTTGACCAGACAGCTAGGAGATCACGACGTAGGGTATCCCATACTGATTCATCGATTGTATTTATAGGGGCGCTACGGTCTTCCCCACCAATCCGCGAGGTGAGATAATTCTGGTTCAATGGCGCAGATCGAGAAGAGGATGATCCAATATTCCCTGTTAATGGAGTTCGTGCGCTGGTGGGTTGGAGGGGGTCGTCGAGATCATCAAGATTGGCTATTTTGATTAGCATTGAATTATGAGTTCCACAGCTGGATAGAAATACCATCATCGGGATCGATCAGGTCGTCCTCTATTTCGGGACTGTGGTAATTCTCATATGGATTGGCGGAGGACGCCATGGTTGTAGATGAGAGGCTTGGGATGTAGCAGGAAGGGCAAAAAGAGATTGATTAATTCAACAATTCAGCTTCGATTTTATAGCCGACAATAGACTACAGCGCACTGTTGATGCTGGGACTTGCTGAATAGGCTGACATGAAGCTATTTCCAACCACGTTGCGCGTTCCTTCCAAATTATCCAAGCTTCTACGCTTGCGTCAATATGGAATAGCGTGGAAAATCAATATCGGCAATATACCCCAGCTCATACCCGCCAGTATCCGCTCTCACACCCGAGAGTGTTGGCTCAAAATCGTAACATGAAATGACTAGATTATTCAATGAGTAACTTAACTTTTATTTACATATGTATCGTACATGATACATATGAGAAGAATAGAGGCTGTGATCTGATGCGCAATAACTTAGTTATATTCGTGGTCAAGATTAACTTTTGCTTGTTGTTCGCTCCATTGGTTTATACTATGTGAAAATCTAGAGTTATATTACGACTCGAACATCTTAGATTTAAATGGATAGTGGTTGTGATTAGGGCTATAAAGAAGCAATGCAAAGCAGAAGCTGCAAATACTTACGATCAAACACAGCTTTTACAGTAGGTGAGATAGAAATATCTCGCGAGGCGCCGGATTCTGGCGAACCTGGTGTTCTCTACCACATACCTGTTGATTGATAAGGGAAGAAGACTTGAAGAACCACTGTACAATCCCAGTATATACAGTCGAGCCGAAGTCTCAAAAGAATGTACTAACCTCTAATCCCACGCAGACCGACCCTTATCGAGATAGAATAAGACTTCGGATCTGTTGTCAACCATAGGCTCTGGATAAAATCTGTTATCAGGTCGTGTTAAACGATGAAGAGAGTGCAAATTTTAGGTATAATTAAAACTTTAATCATCATATATGAAGCTCTCATCCCGAGCTCATCATTTTGTCAGAATTAGTCATCTTCAAGTTCCCTTTCATCGATGGTTTCTCACCTCCAAACGAGACGGCGTGACAGCTAATTTGGAAGTAATATGAAAGAAAATAAATACCATGCTCCCTTGCCAGCTAATATGAGTGACGTCGAGATCATCAAATTACACGCTGTTGCATGGGGACGAGATAATATAGTCAAATTATTCCGCTCAGTCGTCAAAGATATTTAGAAATGGGCGCGCCAGAGTTTGACGTTGTAGACAAGAAAGACACGATAGAGACATTGAACTTCAACGTCACAGTTAATCTTGACCGGAATCTCGCAAAAGAAGATCTGACTCATGCCCTGGTGCCGCCCATTTGGTCTGGCTCCTTAGCTAGCTCTGAATATGGATAAAATAGCACACAAGATTTTACGAATGGTAGATTCCCCTACAAAATTGCTCCAGCTGACATCTCGTCCTTAAACTATCCAAACTCAGTACCAACCGAGAATACGGGAGGGATGGATGAGGAGAACACCTTTAGTTGCACCTATTCGATTCATTGCGAGTTTTGCGAGGCAGCAACTTCAGGATATCAGCCAGAGTCGTCGTTTGGAGAAAACTAAGTAATAAAAGGTATATTGACTTGAACTACGTTGCTTGTGGAAAATTGAATGCTATCATAAAGTTTTCTTTGAGCAATCGATGAGCGTGATACTCAACAGCAATCGTAGACTAGATCAAAGGATCTTTGCCAAATTGATGGGCAATTCCATAATTTTCACAACACACTACTTTCAACACTTAAACTTTATGTCTCGTGTTTCCGCGTCGAGGCAATGTGTAGAAATATTCAACTATGGAAAAATAGCACCTTACAGATTACTCTTCACAAGCTAATGAAGAGCTATTGGTTCCAAATCCGCTCCGCAATTACGAGACTTCCTCTCAAAATATCGGCCCTTTAATCAGGCTTGTGGTAGATAGAAAGTTCAGGAAGATAAACAATAACTGAGATCCAGATTTCAATTACTAATTCTTACCGCCACCTTGTTCTGAGCTGGATCGTATAAGGGTAAAATTGCACCGTCAGACCTAGTCGTCTCATACATCTAACTATCTAGAATGCTTAGTAAAGCATCAAGGGAGGGGCTGGTAGGATTAAGTTGAATATATGATTTCTCTGACTGATGGTTTGTGACGTGTTTGTTTCCCTAGTGTGAAGGCAACCTTAACCCCACGTTTTTGAGAAAGCTTGTAACAGACAAATTTCCCCACCTCAAAGTCTTAATTCCACGACATGCAGAATTATGCAAACAGATTAAAGGACTGTAGTGTCGATATAATTAAGAATCCAGGGAACAAGTAACTTCCTTTGTTTCATGTGGCCCATCTAAATATGGCCTCGCATACCACCAGATTCACTGCAGTCATTGATCTGCGCTTTTGCGTCATCTATAAACAAGCGTTACTCAGCTAACCACAGATAGGTACAATTCGCAGTTGCTTCCAGGATATCTCCGACTAAACTCCAGCACCAGGAGCCAGGGCAATTCCGGCGAAGCCAGATCGAGCCGGCAGAGAGTCATACCTTTCTATGGTAGTTCAAAATAGTTTAGGAAAAGAGCAAGAGAGTCAGCAGACTAGCCCTTTTACTGCGAATTCACTTCTATGTTCGGGTCCGAGATTCGGTTCGAGCGGCACGCACGGATACGAACCTATCCACGAATGTTCCCTTTCCGCGCTAACCTGGCTGCCACACTCCCCTCCTTGTCGTAATACCGAGCATCCGGCCTTCTCTACATGATTTAGTAATTTACATATATAAAGTATTAATATCCAGTAATGCCCTTGGTCTGAACTCATAATACTCATGCCAACTCCTTTCCTACGGAGGAAGTCAGAGTAACCACTATATGAAATGACATCAACGCTAGATCGGATCGAACGTATTCTTTCCAGGCCAGTTGCAAAACCCTACAGATCGAAACACATAGCACATGTGGAGCCCTTCCTCAATGCTGAAGGACATCTAGATTTCGCACCGGACGATATAGAAAACCCAAGGAATTGGTCGAGAGCAAGACGTGGATACATCTCATTTGTCTCGGTTTTGCTCGTGGTAAATGCGACATTCGCCTCCTCAAGTCCCTCCGGTGCAATAGCTGGACCGAATGGTATCGCCAAGGAATTCAATGTGTCCAACGAAGCTGCAGCTCTTGTGGTAACCTTATTCTTGCTAGGCTATTGTTTCGGACCACTCTTTTGGGCTCCTCTGTCGGAGTTTTATGGACGACGATGGATCTTCTACATATCATTCACCGGCTATTTGGCGTTCAACTTTCTGTGCGCATGGGCGCCTAATTTCGGATCGTTGCTGGTCGGACGATTTCTCACAGGAACGTTTGTCAGCGCGCCACTATCCAATGCTCCAGCGGTCATGGTCGATATATGGCAACCTCTAGAACGAGGAAATGCGATGGCTTGTTTTGCCATGATGACCTTCATTGGCCCTGCCATCGGACCTGTGATTTCTGGATTTCTGGAGCTTACAGAAGATTGGCGCTGGGGATTCTATGTCCTCATCTGGTTCGGAACGGCCACCGAATTATTGATGTTCACGATCCCAGAAACTTATGGTCCTCAAATTCTGTTGAACAAGGCGAAGAGAATTAGACGGCATAAGATTCCCGGATTTGAAGACGTGAAGGCGCCAGTGGAGACCTCTGGCAGGAGTCTAGCTTCCCTGTATAAGGTTGCGCTTACTCGGCCGTGGATTATAATGTTCGACCCAATATCGTTACTCGTTGCGATCTACGTATCGTTTGTATACGCATTGGTATACATGCTATTTACGATCTATCCCATCGTGTTTCAGCAGAAGCGAGGATGGAATGCTGGGTTAGGAGAACTGCCTTTGATTTCTACAGTCATTGGCGCATTGATCGGAGGTGCCATCGTTTTTCGCTATACTGCCCTCGACAAGCGAAAGATTCTCGCAGGTCATGAAAGGGTCCCGGAAGACAGATTGGTCATTGCGATGATCGGGGGTATTTTATTCCCTATAATGATGTTTTGGTTTGCTTGGAGTGGAGAATACAACAGCGTACACGTAAGAACTCAAGTTTCCCATACTCATTCTGGACAAAAGCTAATTTTCTCTAGTGGGCCGTGGTATGCATCGGTGGTATATTTTTGTCGACTTCAATCCTTCTTATTTTTGTTGGATACATTAATTATTTGACCGATACCTACCTAATGTATGCAGCCAGTGCAATGGCAGCAAATACAGTTGCTCGATCAGCGGCCGGTGCGGCAGCTCCACTGTTCACGCAGTACATGTTCGATGCTCTTGGAGTTGGTGGAGGCGGTTCTCTCATCGGTGGAATTGCATGTCTCCTGGCTCCGATTCCATTCATTTTCTACAGGTACGGCGGACCGATTCGCAAACGTTCTAAGTTTGCACCAACGAATAGCGATAACGATAGAGAGAAGCCACAAGAGGCATCTGCACCTGGACCTGGACAGCGAGGCGGTGATCTAGAAGCAGGACCCAGCCCTTCAAGTAGCTCGACTACTATGACATTGGACTTGCCGGGGGAACATCCTAATGCAAAAAAGGCAGAGAACGAAGGTCTTTCCGGCAGTGATAATGTCGTCGATGATAAGAGATCGGAAAACCTGTCTCGATTTGAGGAACCGGAAAAGGATTTGGAAAAGGGAAATTTTGAACCTCTGAAAGGCCCTGCTATTCAGTGAAGTCTATCTGATTCATTTCACTCTATACTGAGTGGGCTGTAAGAAGCTTGTTTTAGCGGCAGATGAGTTTTAGTTCAGTTGCCCAACTTGCCTCGCGGGTTAAAAAAAAGGCATCAACCAGGTCTCCACCATATTCTAGATGTTGGAAATACTGGATATACGACTTGGGCCATTGTCTGCTAATGTCCGGCAAGAGCTCATTAATACACACTCCGTGCCCAATTAATTGCACGGTAAAAATGATATGTAGAGACACTCGAAACTATAGATAAAGAAGATTAATATACAGTTATTAGAAAGAATTATGAAATACCTCTTGACAAATTTGACGGTAGTCTGCCTCAGTGTTAGGAAGATCAAGTCGCGATTTGAAATTAGTGATTTGTTTACGTTGGATGCCCGTATAGTAGTTCCTTTCTTCTTTGGTGTGAAGAAAATAGAGGGTAATTTCAGGTCTGCAACTTCCATCCATGTATCATGCTTCTCATCTGGAAAGAAGCCCTTCTGGGTATCCTATTCAGTCAATAGACGAGATGATAGACCCCCATTACCCAGTCAAACTCTGTTTGTTCTTGACAGAGCCTGTGAGTTATCTAACTCGCGGCAGAGTCTCGAGCAAAGAGCTAGAAATCTTCAATTGCCGCTTCCATCTCCGAAGTGAGTATTCTTTTATGTCAATTGCGAAAACGCAAGCATAATCAACATTTGAATGAGCGGTGTGGTCTTTTTGGAAACTATTTATATCCTTTAAGTTTGCATCCAACATATCTGCAGGTCAAGTAGCTTTGGGCATGCGTTCTGGTCTACAACGCCTGGCCATTATAATTCTCGAAAACTGGCTAAACAAACATGCTGATGATCTCTCATCACGGCGTCGAGGGAGGGAAGGTGCAAAATCCCCTGGGCGTAAGCCTCTCCCCTGGGCGTAAGCCTCTCCCCTGATTTTAGATATCCATGTCAGCATTCTTCACATGATCTCATATAACCCCTCAAGCCAAAGAGCAAATCAAAAATCTGTAGCAGCGCTCATTAGCCTCTGCAGGAGTTACAGGTTTGCTTGCTCGGAGCCTTGCGAGGTGACAAATAAGGAGGTTGTGTAACACTCGTAAGTCAACAAAGCTTATTCACGATGACAGCCAAGGTGCTTGGCCCAAAGCCACAAAATATTCTGCCTAAGTTGAATGACTTCTCAATAAGGAGTTGAGCATAGAAAAAGATATAGTGAAGGTCACAACCCCGCTTTGAGTAATATTGATATTTCCAGTGCATGGAAGATGGTGTTAAGTGGGAACTGGCACCAGAGGATCAATGAAGTGGATTGAGCTATAAATATGGTCGTGGAAGCTACGAATTAGCATATTCTCGTCATTGTATAATCTTGTGCTACTTTTCTACATTAACAGATATATCCTGATTTGTTGTGGGAGCATATATTCAAGACTGAAATCAACTACCTAGCTCCGCGTCACATCCACGAACTATAAAGCAAGATGTCCCAACTTATTATACTCCTATTTTGCCTCGCGGGAGCTCTTGCAGATCCGGCCGTTCATGATACAGTCAATGCTAACCCTAAACCGCCAATTCTTCTAAATCGTTCCGGTGGTTTCAAGATTGGTGGAAAAGTCATCCAAAGTCCATTTTCCTCTACACAAACCCTACACTGCGACCATGGCTATCTTGAATATTTTGTCCCCCAGCACCCGCGACGCGCGGGTATCGTCATGTGGCATTCGGCATCTACGCAAGCCTTCCAAAATCGCTGGGATGGCGGCGAAGGCTTCAAAGACTTGTACTTGCGGCGCAACTATCCTGTCTACCTCTGGGACGGGCCGCGAGTCGGTCGTGCGAATTGGGCCTGCAACAGCACGTCATATACTCCGGATTACAGAGATACCTCGAACTTCGTGGCGTGGAATTTCGGTCCCGTCTATCCACAATTCTGGCCCGGTGTGCAGTTTCCGGTCAACAATACCGAGGCGTGGAATCAAGCTACGAGCAACCGATACGTGGAGTACGACACGCGAGAGAATGTGGAATTGGAAACGGATGCTTCTGCGATTGCTGCTGATTCTGGAAAGCTAGGTGATAAGATCGTGTATCTAACCAACTCGGCTTCCGGGTTAAGGGCTTTGAGAACGGTGACAAAGAGTAATACGACAAATATCAAGGCTCTCGTCATGTATGAGATTGTGGGATGGATTTTCCCAGATACATCAAATGTCACCGCTGGACCTGGTGGGTTTGGACCATTTCTTATCCCAGAGGAGGAATACAAAAAGCTAGCCAGCGTAAAAAAGATCCAATTTGTTTGGGGGGATAATAGGTCGGATTCATATTCAGATGTGAGGTTGTCAAGGTATGCAGCGGAGTTGATCAATGGATATGGTGGAAATGCCGAGGTACTGAAGCTAGGAGAAGTAGAGGGCATGAGTGGAAATACGCATAGCGCTTTCGCAGACTTGAATAACGAGCAAGTTGCTGGCCTGCTGGATGATCTCTTACAAGAGAACGAGCTAGACGATTATTTCGCAAGTTAGTTAGAAGCAAATGTAAGAGCTAAAGTTGGACTAGGTTGAATTACAGCAACTTCAAATTCTCATTATAAAAGGTTTCAAGTTGTAGTTGATAATCGTTGCCTACCAAACCTTTGCTACGTCTTTCAAATGCGGTAGTTCGTCCAACATTTGGTAGCCACCCCACGCTCCTGACTCTCATGAATTGCAAGATGAGACTAGTGTGAAGGAGTGAACTTTACAACATAATGCAGTCGTTAGAGTCTACAAATAGTCTAAGAGTTCCCCACTGAAGTTCGCTTAACCAGAGGCAAACCCCCTATTCACGACTCGACATGAGCAACAGGCTATATATCTCATAAACATCCATACTTGGCAGAATTAAAGCCAAGTAGATCTTAAACGACTGCAACAATGAGGCTGTTAAAATGGGTTGTATAGTGGTTCCTCACACCATCAACAGCACGAAAAGAGCTTCCCCTGCTTCTTGCTCTTGCCTGAAAACTCAATACTTTCCATATCCAAATTAGAACCATCGTCAACAAGTACCCAAACAAAGAACAGTCACTTTTGTCATTTTGTGAGAATAGAAACGATCTGTCAGTAAGAAGTTACTCAAACCCCATCTTATTTGTGGATCGCTATTTACAAGGTGTTGTCCAAAATAATTCTTGATCTGAGCGATCTTGGGTACCAGGATATAAATAATGTGAACACTTGATGACTTGTTCACTAGTAGTCGATATAGGGTCCTGAAATGTGTTTATAGAATGAATATAATTTGAGAAATTGCGCGAGATAAGTGTACTGTGATTTGATACTGTATAATGGGAGCATACCAACTCAGTTTACCAGTATCGTGAGAATGAGTGCAGCAAATGAAAAGAGCCGCATCAGGTACAACGTGCTACATCAAGTATATCAGCAAGGTGAGGCTGATTTCCAATATATTACAGGCCACTAGCGCACTAATATTAGGTTGCTGAAGTCATGAACCCGCGTCCCCGGGACTGTCGAGGGATCGGTGTATTACGGTGGACCATAGAGTCAACAAAGCGCACAACCCAATCCTAAGAGGAGGGGCACATTGATATTGATCCACACCAACACCTCCACCATCCAAGAGAAATCACGTCGCCTCACCACCATACCGCCTCATTTCAGCTCGCCTAGCTAGATGCAATTGTAAAGGAACCGCAACTGACCTTAGCCATGGCTCCAACCTCTCCTGCCGCCCTTGCAGATCCTCCCTCAACTTCCCCCAAATCTGACAGGGCTGCGAAGACCAATCTCGAGCATGATAACATGAAAACCAATCAAGACCTGCCAGCGCGGTCCATGTCCGAAGAGGCCCAGGACAATCCTGTCCACAAGGACGATGCAGCAACGATCGCGGCTGGCGAAGAGCTCAAGCAGACCACCATCTCAGATAAAGAACTTGTACTTGAGGAGAAGGATAATACCATGCCGCTTGTTGAGGATAAAGTAATGGAGGAGCGTCGGAAGTCGACCACCCCAGAACCAGCAATTACAGAAGAGAAGGATGAGCTTATGCGCGAGCGGATATCGTCGCCAAAGAAGAAACGCGGTCGAGACGACGACGAAGCCAAAGATCCTGACAGCCCAGAGAAGATTGGGGAAACTGCCGAAGGATTGAATGGCAGCCGTACATTTAGGGAGAAGAAGCGTCCTCGAGATACGACCGGAGGGTCTCCTGAAAAAGGGTGAGTGCTGAAGATAGAACAATACCTAATGGCTATAGCCCACTCCCCGATTTCTTTTTATACACAGCGTTTGCTAACCTAAAATTAACAGGGCAACCAAGCCGAAGGATTTATCAGACGCATCTCCAACGACATCTTCAGATAGCGAGTCGAAGCGATCTCGAAATTCTTCCCCAAAACCGGTCTTTGGCAGCACCCTTGCGAGTAGCAAACCACAAACATCTACATCAGCATTTGCGACCTCTGGCTTTGCCTCTCTTGCTTCGTCTAACTCTTCCCCATTTGGCACAGTTGGAGCCTCGAGTCCAAGCGTCTTTGGAGGTGGAAAACCATCGGGTTTTGGTGCATTGAATGATAAAAGGTCGCCAACAACAACCACCACAGCTACTACATTTGCAAGTACATCTGTAAGTAACTCATTCTCAATTACCCCATATGATATGTTTCTTCATATGTTACAATACTTAATGAAAATCACTAACATGACTTGCTAGGATAAGCCTGCGTCTGGTTTTGGGTTTGGAGGAGCTACTGGAACATCTGGCTTCGGGTCATTGGCGACTGGCAGTGTTTTTGGCTCTGCATTGGGAAATGGATTCGCTGGTGGTGCAGGACCTAAGCTCTCAAGCTTCGCGGCACCTAGTACAGCACCCAGCATTGATAGTGCTAAGCCGGCAAAAGCTTTTGGAGCCCCTGAGAGTGACGACGAGGAAGACAGTGGGGAGGATGGTGCTGATGGGAGCGCAGATGAGAGTGGGGAAGAGTTTGGTAAAGCACCAACGGAAGAAAAGAAAAAGATCAAAGCCGTCAAAAGTCAGTATATCGTCATTTCACTGAAGAGTCATGCTAACTTGTTCTTCCACAGTTGAGGATGGTGAATCTGGTGAAGCGACATTACTACAAGTAAGAGCCAAGCTATTTGCTTTAGAATCGAAAGAGTCGGGATGGAAAGAGCGTGGGTCTGGGACATTGAAAGTAAACGTTCCTAAGTCTTGTGCAAGTTTCGATCATCTTGGTGTACCAATACCTGGATCATTTGACATATCAGGGCTTGAGGACGAGGATGATGAAAATGCACCTCGCGTACCTCGATTAATCATGCGCCAAGATAACACTCACCGAGTTATCCTCAATAGTACTATTCTTCGTGCAATGGAGTTCACCGACAAGCCGTCCGGACAAGGAGGAGTGCAATATCTTTTTACAACTCTGTCTGACCCCAAGCCTATACAAATGCTTTTACGGGTGAGAATTCTCATGAAACAAAGTTACTTCATAAGCTAACTCTATTTAGATGAATGAAAACAATGGACGACTATTCAGATCCGAAATTGATTCAATCCGACACGAATTATAAAATTTCAGATGTTTTCATTGTCATACAGATACACCTATACTTCCGTTTTACAATGGGCAAGTGAGCACTTGCGGCTGGTTTGGGGTCTTTTATATTCTTGCAGGAGTTCAGGCATACCATTACAAGCATAGCGAGGTCAGGGAATGGAGGATTATCACTTTGGTAGATTTCATCGTGCTGCAGCATACTTTTCCTTAACTCTCAAACTGAAGAGGATGAAGAGAATATAAAATGACGATACCTTGCTCTAACACGGCAATTGCCTTTATCCATATCTCTACTTAAAAGGACTGTGGCGACACTCATCAATTCTCTTGCAACTAAAGTTTCTCATTCGTTGATAGTATCCTCCTGCTGTGTAGAGAATGACCGGATTAGCTAAAATCCCTAAATGTCAAGCAAATTCCAGAAACTAATATATAATTGAATGTATTACATGTGTACTCCAGACAGGGACTAGTCATCTCAGTATCACGTGCTTTCGTGTGTGCCAAGCCTTTAGACATATGACGATGTAATAGACAATGAGGCCTTCTGATGAAGGTATCCTCATTGCAAAGGTCACCATGCCTCAAATAAAAAATACTATAGACTCAAATCAGATGCCGCGCAAACGCAAGCGGAAATCTACCGATTCTCGCGAATCAGATCCTCTCCCTTCCGATATCACAGTCATAGCTACAACTACAGCAACTCTTCCTACAAAAACGCATGATGGTGGTCCTAAACCCCGTCGAGCTCCCAAAACCAAAGCCAAGGCACCTCCTACGCTTGCACGCAATTCATCGAGCTTCAGTACAGTCCCCCTTACGATCCCTTGGCCGCCCTCCCTTGTTCTTCTCGAGAAAACCCACGCCGCACTCAACTTAGTGTTCACATTTTGTTGCACCCGTAGACATCTTGCTACTACCTTTGCTACCATAAAGTCTGCTGTACAAGGCCACATAAAGAGAGAATTGTTGATTGAAGATGTAGCGAAGATTGTATGTTTAAGACCGGGTGGCATGCGCTTTCAATATGTGGATGAAGCAATGCTGGAAGTTGATGTTCGAGGTGGCGAGAGGGACATCACATTCAAAAATGGTAGAACAAGGGATTGGCATGCTGCAGGTCCAGCTCCAGATATGAGTGTTGGAGGTATTACAGGCAAAGAAGAGTTGGGTGAGGATACCTATATGTCTGGCAAAGAAGTCTTGTTTTTTGAGTTCGTGGATGGAGATCTTAAACGACAAGTAACGGATGCGAAAACTGGAGAGGTGACAAAAGCCACTAGGAAACTGAAGAATGAAGATTTGAAGATGCCGGTCTTTAGTCAGAAGCAGATGATGGGGTTGATCGAAAAAAGGAATACAAAGTTTAGCAGTGCGATTAATGTGTTCTTAAGCAGGTGTGCTCAAGAGGGTATAGATGCCGAGGAAACTTTGAGAATTGAAAGTGAGCTATTCATACCTTTACCCTCAGCTTCGAGAAGTGGAACCCCAAAACCTGATCTTAGTGTCCTGCCGAAAAGTATCCCGAAGGACAGAAAATCTATACCGGAAATCATCTCTGAGATCAAGATGAGTGAGTGGTATACGGATCAAATCGTGTCGGACGGGCATCGAGTCTTCGATCCTCAGGAAGCGATATATGGAGACCTAGATTTTCAACTGAGTCAGGATCTTGTCAATGCACTGTATAATACGAAAAATATCACGCAGCTCTATGCTCATCAAGCTGAAGCTATCAATAACCTCCATAATGGGCATCATGTTATTGTGTCCACATCGACGAGCTCCGGGAAGTCCTTAATTTATCAAATACCTGTCCTTCATGAGCTGGAAAAGGATCATAACACGAGAGCGATGTATATATTTCCAACCAAGGCGCTTGCTCAGGACCAGAGACGTAGTTTGAAAGAGATGATGAGATTCATGACTGGGCTGGAAGAGACGATTGTGGAGACCTTCGATGGTGACACTGAGATGACAAATCGAAATATGATTCGTGACGAGGGCAGAATTATCTTCACTAATCCTGATATGTTACACATTACAATCCTACCGCAGGAAGAGAAATGGCGGACGTTCCTTAAAAATCTAAAATATGTGGTGGTTGATGAAATTCATGTCTACAATGGACTCTTCGGCTCTCATGTTGCTTTCATTATGCGAAGATTAAGGAGGATATGTGCGGCGGTCGGCAACCGACATATCAAATTTATCTCCTGTTCAGCAACTGTAGCGAACCCTGTTGATCATTTCAAGACGATCTTCGGGATTGATGATGTGAAGATGACGGACTTCGATGGGTCTCCTTCTGGGAGAAAAGAGTTTTTGTGTTGGAATACTCCGTATAAGGACCCCAAGGATTCAGGAAGTGGTAGAGGAGATACAATGGCTGAAGCTGCGAGACTATTTTGTCAACTGATATTGCGAGGTGTGCGAGTCATTGCGTTTTGTAGGATAAGGAAAGGTTGTGAAGCTTTAATAAGTGCTGTCAAGAAAGAGCTTGAGACACTCGAGAGACCTGAATGTACCGCAAGAGTCATGGGTTATCGGGGGGGGTATACACCACAAGACCGGCGGCGAATTGAGAGTGAGATGTTTGAGGGCAAGTTGATGGGTATTGTTGCAACTACTGCGCTAGAGCTAGGTGTTGATATTGGCTCTTTAGACGCCGTCATTACCGTTGGGTTCCCATATTCCATTTCAAATCTACGACAACAAAGTGGTCGAGCTGGCCGGCGAAATAAAGACTCGCTGTCAGTCCTTCTCGGAGATTGTTTTCCCACAGACCAATACTATATGAATAATCCCGACGAAATCTTCACCAAACCAAATGCAGAATTACAAGTCGATCTCCAAAATATGTTGGTCCTTGAAGGTCATCTCCAGTGTGCAGCCTTCGAGATGCCTCTTCGACCTGATGAAGATGCACAATATTTTCCTAAGAATCTCGCTGAAATAGCAGAAGAGCGGATGGTGAAGGATGATTTAGGATTCTATCACTGCAGTGACCGTTTCCGTCCCCAACCCTCAAAATTTGTAGCCATTCGTGATACTGAAGAAGATCACTTCGCCATCATCAATATAAGCCACGGTCAAAATATTGTGCTCGAAGAACTTGAAGCATCCCGTGCCTTTTTCACGCTATACGACGGCGGCATCTTCCTTCACCAAGGAAATACATACTTAGTTAAAGAGTTCAACCCTACTCGCAAAATTGCCAAAGTTGAAAAGGTAAACGTAAACTGGACAACCCAGCAACGGGATTTCACCGACGTCGATCCCATCGAAACCGAAGCCCTTAAGCGTATTCCCAACTCCCGTTCACGAGCATACTACGGCACTATCAAAATTGAGGCAGTTGTTTTCGGCTTTTTCAAAATGGATTCCAAACGTAGGATACTTGATGCAGTGGAAGTTGATAATCCACCCATTATTAGGTTCAGTAAGGGTGTATGGCTCGATGTACCGAAAATGGCGTTAGACATATTGGATGAACATAGATTGAGTACTGCAGGTGCGATTCATGCAGCTGAGCATGCAGTGTTAAGTTTGATGCCCAATTTTGTCGTTAGTATGCCTGGCGATGTACGTACTGAATGCAAAGCGCCACAAAAAGAATTCGCGAAGAAGGAAACGGGCCGGAAACGTCCTGCACGTCTAACATTTTACGATGCGAAAGGAGGAGCGAGTGGATCGGGGATTAGCACGAAAGCATTCGAGCACATGGATTTGTTACTGAAGCAGGCAGTCCGAAGGGTGGAAGCTTGTGGGTGTGAGGACGGTTGTGTGGAATGTGTAGCCAGTCCGCTTTGCAAACATGCCTGTGAGGTGATGAGTAAAGCTGGAGCAGAAGTGATCTTGAGAAGTTTATTGGGAATGGAGATTGATGCCGAGAGTGTGCCTTATGGTCCGGAAGAGGAGGGTATAGAGACAGTTGTGTTGGCGGAAGAGGTTGGACCGGGAAGGGGAAAGAGGGTGGTAGAATTTGGAGAAGAAATAGAGGTGGTGATTAAGCATGAACCTGATGACTATTGATAATGGGATACATGGGAAACGGTGTTTCAGTGTACGGATATGATTTTTATGACTTAAGACTACGAATTAGGAACATTTACCAATATTGGGGAGACAATTTTATGGTTTGGCCTCCCCAGGTATTTTAGGTATGGGAACCAAAGAAATTTTAATAGCTAGTATAATCGGATGTTTAGAAATTTTGTGAATGTGCTAATTGATTGGTGCTGCATCGTAAAGTTAGACAATAGAACAGACTAGAACATTATTTGTCCCCACTAAGATTCTATCATATGCATCGCACTTCAGTTCCTGAAAAGAATTTGATCACAATAGCTGGACTTGAAATCAACTCGTCAATTAGCCAAAAGTCATACTCGGTGCTTCGCCAATCTACTCTAGACCTGCTGCGCATTTAGAACAGTTTCTCAGCCACATTTAATATCATCGTGGCCTATGATGTTTACGAATACTTTGTGTTTCATTTGAGAAGTTATCTTTATAGTGTACGGGAAGTATTCTGTTTACAAATTCCGATTACGTTTTGCTCACAGGGCCAAATAAACCCTGCGGTGATAGGGCTGCGTGTTCCTTCTTCGAAAAGGCGAGTAAAAAAATATATATTCATCGCTATGCGAAAGGGTTCGATAAGAATATATCTAGACAATAGCAAATGAGCAAACTAAAGAAGAGCACATAGCAAATTACCTCCCACGACAGAACTTTTCTTCCTGTAGAGTTGCCTCAAACCATAACAAAAGTAAACTCTTTGCCAAAATGCTCCATTCGAACTTTGAGTAGAATTATCTTGTTGACCAGATTAATAATAGCAACAGCCCCCTCATGAACAACTTTCCATGAAGACAATTTATCTTTCCAATAGTTTAACAAAGCTATGCACTGATCTCGAGTCAAGAAGTCCAAAAGCGAGGGAAAGGGATTGGTTTGGAGCTTTATTCAGGTTGTATTAAGTCCACGGATCGCCGCCCATAGTCACCATAGAAATGTGAAGGAACTATCATAGGAAACATTGCTGACTAATCAAGCTCAGAAGAATTCTATATTGCAATACATCAATCGCTAACATCACGGTTCAGATAATCCCATTGCAGGTGTTCATTATCATAAAAGGGTCTACGAGAGGCTTAGAATTGTTTAGAATTAGATGTCGAGTTGTCCTCAACTGATATCTCAGCCGTTGGTGCTATCGCCAATAATGGTAGAATCTGATTATAATATTAAAGTTACATGAACAACATGCGATAGTTAGGCTTAGCTAGCAATTTTGTTCAAAAATTCTACATGTCAATGGTTATTTTGTTTATGAGATTGCCCACGTTGATGAATTCCAGTTATGGCTGGGTAAATTTCATGAAACCATTCTCACAGACGTTGTACTGCTAATCATTTTTGTCCAGTTCTCCAATACTTTGATCATTAAATTTCATCAAACTAGGGAAGCCAAATATGATAGAGCTAGGTTTCAAAATCTCAAATCCTCTGAGGCAAATCTTACCTAGGCAAGTCATACCCTTAAAGTCGTGCCTAGGACAGATTATAACAATAAAGAAAAAACATGAACAAGTTTCATTTTAATTTCCTGAAACTACTGGTAAATGATTGGTGCCTAATAGAGTCAGGCTATGCTAAAAAGGGTATATAGTTTAATCCACTAGTTCTATCAACGCAGCATCAATTTCCTCCGAATCACACAATGCCACTTTGAATATAAAACAACTTTCGAACAAAGCGATTCGCACTCTATTTCTTCGGTCGCAAATCTCCATCAAACATTGATCTTGATCACAACTCTAGATTTTCAACATCCAACAATACATAAACAACAACTACAAACTGATCATGGGAGCCCGCCTTACTCAAAATGTGGACTCTGTGGAGGAGATGTTTTGTAGATTAGCTACAGAGGAGCACCCATACACTACTGCTTCCCACAATTGCACATTCAGTGGAGATTCAGGATATAAATCCGAAGTCGAAACTCGATTTCTTTCTGGCGAGATCGACAGTGCTCAGCAGTTGCAGGGTATGCACGACGCTTTATCCGGAGCTTTCAGACTTGTGATGCCTAGTGTATCATCATCAGATCGAAAGCAGTCTGGCGGAAGATCTGCTAATGAGTTGAAAGATGAATCTTTGGAGCAGCGATATAAAAGCGCAGTAGACCACCTTTGTACCATCGCGTGTGTTCCGAGGCGGGAAGATTTGAATCTTGCTCGCCCAGTTTCTACTACTCTACCAAGAGCACTCATCCTCGGAGACAACTATACCGAAAAACATGGTTACCATAAAGATCTATGGTCTTATTTGACACTGGCCAACGCCGTGCTGCTTAGAAAGATTCCACAACCACTTATTGCGTCTGCACCTACATCAACCGCTCTTGCTCAAGCCATACAACGCACTGCTGGAAATAACTATCAGGGAGCTCCTCGCTCAAACGCTTTCTATCTCAATGATTCGTTAGGTGCTGGGGCTATCAGCGATAAAAACGCCGAATTTAATGGCCTAGACTCCCTAGATAGACAAAGATCATGGCAATCCATGAAACCGCCCGAAACAATGTTCCCAGATCTCAACAACAACATCATAGCTATTGCAAAGAGCGTAGAATACCAGCAGCGTCAAGTAGAGGAAGAATGTGGATCTGGAACTCTAAAGCCATTCAATCCATCCTACTCTGTGCTTCGTAAGCTAGGTCAGGATCCTCCTCGATCAATGTTCAATATGTTGCACGGTCCTGTTTATAATGGCTCTAGCAACTACCAGGGTGATAAAACAGCTTGGAGCAATTATTCTGCCGATATTCCTGATGATGAGAACTGTTCCTTGTGGGTTCTTGGGCTACCTGGAAATGTCACGTATGCAGAATTTCTTGGTGCTATTCGCGATGTTGGAAAGGTTTATATTTGTTTCATTAACTCGCCTACTACAAAACACAGCACAGCTGCAGCAAAACTAGTTTTTTTCACCAGATCTCAGGCTGAGAAGATGCTCAAATTGATGAATAATGGGGATATTTTTGTCATGGGGCAGCAGATCACTAATGCTCGCTGGAACAAGATCAAAAAGGCATCTTACTACAACCCGGAGCATTCTCGTGCCATTCGTATTACAGGACCAGTCCAACTCATGGATTTTGGGTATTTCGAAATGTTCTTCAATCTTCGATTTACCTACCAACTCGATTGCCGACTCGAGGTTGCATGCGAGGAGCCTGGCAAAGTCACACAAGAATGGCGGTTCGCTTCTCTCCGATGTCAAGCTGCTGCCGCCAAAATGGCTATTGAACGAGAGCTAAAGAACATATACGAAGTTTCTTGGGCTGCAGACCCTTGCGATGTGCTGTGAACGAAAGGTCACTTACAATTAACATCACCGCAGCATTCCCACAACAACCTATGATTTGAAGATTAGTGAGGGATATCCTAGCGATGTTTCAAGCAGGCTTGGATCAATGTCCGATGTCTTTGGCATCAACTTCCGGTGTGCATGGGGGCGAACTTTTGTCTGAGAGTCTTTTGTTTCCGTCATGTTCACCTAGGGATTTGCGTCATTCATCTTAGGATACTACGCTCCTTTTAAAGATTAGTGGTGACTGAATGAATACTTCCTAAGTGCTACGCTTTCTTAATGCATTAAAAACTTATTTGTGTCTTTATATACATTCTTCTCGTAGCAAAAGTGACCAGCACATATGTCAATATGATGGTAGGAGATTTCTACCATAACTTTTACGTAGCTGTTCATTGTAGCTTGTTGGAACCCGTTAACGATACATTTAATGTACCTATTTTTCAACAATAAGTTGCGTCAAGGAATACTTGAAGTTCAAAAGTGTAGCATTTCGTGTTATAAATGCAATTTACTTCAAGGTGTTACGCAGAATATTACACTCACTCCGTATCCCCACATATTCATTATTACAAACTGGCTTGGTTTATTCTTGAGTCAGTGTAAATTTGAAAAGACGCGATCTCCCTCGCATGCCCTGAGACCCCATCCACTAATATCAAGCTAAAACAAATTGTAATTTGAGTTCCTCCTTATGTAGATTGTGTTTGAAATACCTAACATTTCCCTTGCTTATCCCCCAATAATTGAATATTAGACGGCTAAAGTCTGCAATTGACATGCGTAGTGCAATCTTATCAAGACGAATTCTGTTCACATCTTTATTATGTGGCTTTGCAAACCATTCACTCTGTTTTGTTTAAGAATTGTGACCCAAGGCACTAAAAAGTTGAGTAAATATGTCTGTGACTTAGCGTTTCGGCAGAATACCGGTAGAATAAATAGCCCCCTTTCTAAGCGAGAACTTCCCGAAACAGAGCGTTACTGTGAATAAACAAGAGGAAATTGTAGTCATTGCTGCCTCAGGTTTATTGGTAGTTATATATTCAATGTGTGAACAATAACCAAACGGGCAAGGCTCGGCCTTGGCAACCTTTTCATTCAGTGAAATCCTGCCACCAATTCGCTGCTATAATAACTCGGCTCAATCACAACAAAAGCTGACTTTGACCAACGGCATTGCATCTTTGTTTGCTTCTGAACACAATTTATATATTAAATTCCCCAGGTCTCGCTTAGTCTCAAAGCTATAAGCCAAGAAGTAATAACTATGGACTCGGACCCAGCATTTGGAGACATTTTTGGGCACGAGGCAATTGCAAATATGGTGTCTATTTCTCGACAAAATGATGATTGCCAAGCAGACGCTCAAAAATTTACACATAGAGCAACCCATCGACAGATTGGAGAAAAGTCTATTGGTCATTTGTCTCATGGTTAGTATTAGTAATTGTCGCACATTGAATAATCTATTTTAATGGCAGTGATTAGGCAATAGTCCTTTACAAGCAACTAGTCTTCATCGAAGCAATTTTCTTGAGACACCTAATCTATCTCATCCCAGACAAGCCCCTAGAACCATGGGAGACTTTACTTATGGCATGTATTCCCAAACCTTCCGCAATACCAAATAGCACTTTCTAACACACCAAAGGAAATGCCACTCATCTAGCTGGAAGTCCTTTTCATCCTACTTCGTTTAGATCTCAACAACAGGAAGGTAGTGCATTAGGATCGAGGGGTGTTCCCATCTCTCATGGTATGTGTTAAGCTTCGATGAATATGGGTATTCCTGTTCTGACCACAGAAATCTAGGTGATGAAACTCACCAAGTCCACTTCAACAGCCACTTAGCTCGCATAGGTTCCTTTCTGAAAGATGATGCACGCGTAGAAGGCTCTATGGGAACTTTTCCACGTGGTATGTATCTAGTCGTAGCACAACTCAGTATGTCCTATCTAACTCCCCTAATGTAGGCAATATGAACTACCAAGGTGGTAACTTCTACCATGCCACTCCAACAAGGTCTCATTTCGGTAGACACATCGAACATCCACTTGGCCAGATAAGTCATAGTAAGTCTTATAGGTAGTACCACTTATCAGTTTCTTACTTTCAAAATAGGTATGAAAAGCACAATTAAAACTCCACTATTTGCATTACATAGTCAAACAGAAACTGCTTTCTCTCCGAATATCGCGAGAAAGAAAGCCCGCTTCTTATCTCATCGACCTATGACTGAGTCCTACGGTCGTACGTATTCTACAGAGTATCAACTACCAGCCTCAAATATTGAAATTTCAAGCGAAGCTAGTATTCAAATGGTCTCTCATCAGAAAGATTATGAGAGATTTACGAGCTACTTAACCAACGGTATGTTTTCTACGAAGATAACAGTCCGAAACCTCCCTTTCTGAGTTGAGATTAGATTTTGGCACTATTGAAATGGGTCTATCGCATCTCAATATAAATTCGAGTGACTTCGTTCCCAGACAAGGAGTATTACGAGCTCCAGCTCCGGCACACACCCAGCCTCTTCAATGTTTCGAAAATAAAGGCCCTAGTTCCGACTTACACCATTCAGACGTGACATCTACCGGAGTATCTGCTAGCTGGAACGATGCTGCTAGTACCCACCGAGGTTATGGAGTTTTTCAAACACCTGCATCTTCTCAATTCCTTGATGCTGATTGGAGATACCCTGTAGAGGACTATATTGGACCAATTACTACCGAAGGAATTGAAGATCATTTTAGGAAGAGATTGCCTTTTGCTCCATCAAGATACGTTCTCGAAGCCCAGCGTAAGTCACAAGCGCCAAACAACACAACCGAGCAATCCTCGTCCATAAATACGCGCGACTTCTTCCCATTCGGTGAAGCTTATAACGTTTCTGGGGCATATTCCACCGTGGCTACTGAAGTTACAGAGACCATCGTCAACTCTAGTGATTACAAGGATAAGATTCCCAGACTAGCCTATAAAGGTGATTTGGATCTGGAAGCCGAATGGCTTCCAGAATCGCTCAATTGCAAACTTTTCGTCACTGGCGTGCATCCTAGTGCTAGCCGTAAGGAAATTTTCGATGCAATTAAGGATGGCAAAGTGCATACCTTTTCCTACAACCCAGCCACCCTACCACGGTTCAGAACTGCCGCCTTTTCCATATCTTTTGCAAATAGAGAGAGTTCTGATCGATTCAAAAATAGAGCTGACGGAGAAGGCGTGTATATCAAGGGTTTGCGAATCAAAGTCGTTCGTGACCGCACCAAGATGCCTGCGCTCGAAGAGTATGAGCATATGCAAACACGGGTTGTAAGAATCTACGGATCACCGGGCACGCTAAGTTTAGCACGAATTGTTCACGTCCTCAGAAAATTTATTAAGTTTGAACTTGTACATGGGACCGAAAATACCATTGATGGTGGACGTCGTAGTGTGGCCACGTTGCACTTCGAATCAATTGTTGGTCAGAGCAGAGCGGCTGTTAAATGCCTGATGAACCTCGCCAAGAATGAGGGATTAGAGAACCAAATACGCACGCGATATCAACCAGATCCGTGTGACCCATTTCCTGGATTTTTAGATAGGGATCGTTTAGATATCCCTGAGTAGTGATAGCATATGGCAGCTGGGGAATATAATGGGCAGGCTGTGGGCGGCGGAATTTCGGTCTTGCTTTCCCTTCTTTCTGCTTTAACAATTTTTTAATGCTGATATAGCAGCTGGTCTGATGCAGCCAATGCTTTTCAACGTATATTTCAATTAAATGACTGTAGCACTTTTAAGGTCACTAGTAGAAGAAAATACAACCACGTTTTTCCCAAAGAAAGATTCTCGTTCCTTCTGAGTAACTCCGGATCCTAATCCTCCTTCCTGACGTTGAGTATTCTCAACTGCTAGTTGATGAATTTCCTGTAAACATACGTTAATTACCCAATAGCTGCTCCAGCTCTAAATGTAAATCAGCTTTATTAGCATGCACAAGGCTGCAAAGATGCTACATCGCTACATAAACAGTCACTCATATAACACAGCCCAGATAAGGTCGAAATTCATGATATGGTGAGTGTGCTTCCTCTGTGACCGTAAATAATATAAGTCGTACTAACCGCCAAGTATCAGTCTAATCAGAGGTCTGCTTTCTATATATCCTGTGAGGAGGGAATTAACTATTCTGCAAAGATAAGATCGATCAGTCTGATGTCTCACAGTAGAGCGATGGTTGAGCCCCAAGAGAAAGTCTCTGGGACTTCTGAATTATCTCAAGGTGCTGGACAGATGAACCTGATAAGAACTTCTTGATTGAGTATTAAGTTACTGATAGTTACTGGATATATTTTATAAGATGATACTGTATGATTATATAGGTTAGCTCTCAAAACGTAATTATTACGTGAAAACTTGAACCTATATGAGTAACTCGAAGAGATTGAGAGATGAAGACATAGCTACGAAAGAGTATCGGTGCATCTCATTAGCTATTTTTGATATGATCGTGAAGTCTGATTCTCTAAGTTACCTTTCAACACGTATACCTTGCACAAGTTCTTGTTGTAGAAAAATGTTTTGAGTCGATTGATAGATTGAAATTTCGCTGAAACCAGAAACCAGGGTATGTTCCTAAAGAAAATTTATTTGATCGTTCGGTACGATTATCTATGCGAGTTAATTCAAATCATCTTTCATCTAAGTTATAGTGAGCACAGCATTTACTCAGGGCGTTTGAGAGAGTAGGATCTGCTAAAATAAGTAAATAGAGTATATCACTCACCAAGTATACTTTATTCACTTCGTTCAATCAACTAGACAAGCTCGTTGAGCAGTTACTCGGGAACGGATATATTACAAGCGTAATTCAAGAAGACCGATAAAATCAACTATTTGTAATGGATTAATAGAAATGCTGTGGCCTTACTCACCAACACCACCACACGCTGCTCTATCAGGGCATTCTCTATGGAGAACTACGAATGATGTCTCTCAATATGAGGTATTGAGCTTGTCTGAGTAGAGTCAAGGACCTAGACTCACGATAGGAGCGGAGAGGTGTGAGGCTCTAAATTTCATGAAGGCTCGGAAGTCTGGCATGTGGTGATGCGGCTTAAATCCAGGGGTAATTACTACACTTGGATAGCGCTAGGAGGGCGCTGGCGGCACGCCAGAGTATATAAGCTGGAAAATGGAGATTAGTTATACAATACAGATTATCTTCTGTGAATATTAGAATACGAATTCTAAGGCTTGTATCACTCTGTCTATTGCTCCTCACAAACCCTTTGCATTTAACAACCATCTCTCTAAATTACTAGCTATATGCTTTCTAAAAGCCTAGTAGGCCGTATAAATCGTCTCGTACTATTTACTTTATTATATAATATAAAGCCGGTATTTTAGAAGGGGAGTTTCCAGCTGAAAAATCGTAGCCGACTTGGCCTTTTGATTTTTAGTTTGCTAATTCTATACTTTACTCCTAAATCAGTTAGTTAAAGTAATACTAATAGTTATAATAGAAAATAGAGTGCTTTATCTAAATCTAAAGAGAGACCCGGAGATATAATACTGGCTGTAAGTTGAGATATTGATTAAAATTAAGGCGACTTTCTATATAAATACCGCCCGAAATCTCTCAGACCCTCCGTAGAGAATTTCCAAGAGCCAAGAACCACCTTACTCAATTAGTCGTTAGCTCTAACTTTTGGAAACTCCTTGACCAACCAGAAGCCGTATGGCTTGTGCGCAGTAAATTCTCGTAACCGGAGGGTCTGATTTATGAGATAACCCCTCAGCTGAGGGCGCCAGCCTTGATGTCACGCCCTCTCTTACCCAAATCTTCATATAGAATGGCTTGAAGGTTCAGCGAATACCGAGAAACCCTCCGCTTGCGATCCTCGATTACACTCGAATAATGCGCCTGCTAAAGTACACCAACGACGACGAGTTCAACCTGATCGAGTTTCATGAAGGCGACGTTCCTCGATATGCCATACTTTCGCATAGATAGGAAGGAAAGGAGGTGACCTTGAAGAATCTGACAGATGGTACGGGCAAGAACATGGCAGGCTATGGCAAGATGCAATTCTGCGGAGAACAAGCCCGGCGCGACGGCTTGCAATACTTGTGGGTGGACACCTGCTGTATTGACAAATCCAATGCTGTTGAACTTCAGGAAGCTATCAACTCGATGTTTCGCTGGTATCAGAATGCGCTTAAATGCTATGTCTATCTCTCAGATGTGTCGACAAGGGAACGGAACACAAGTGACTCGTCCATCAAGTATACTTGGGAACCAGCATTCCGGTCAAGTAAATGGTTTACACGAGGCTGGACCTTTCAAGAGCTTATCGCTCCGACGTCAGTTGAGTTTTTCTCGAAGAATCAGGAGCTCTTAGGCAATAAGAGGAATTTAGAGCAACAGATACACGATATAACGGGGATTGCGGTTCGCTTGTAGTAGTATAAATGTGCGTTAATTAGACAATTTTAAATATCTAGGGGAATAACCTTATCGCAATCTCCTATGAGAACATAATCACACAGGGACTTTACACTCCACATTGGCTCCTCCTTGCTAATCCAAAAACTTGACCTCCGGGCAGCGTGGCAAAAGTCTGCGGCTATCGACCGAGCGCCAGGAATTGCTAGCTTCGTGCCCACAATCAACACCACCTCCGGGCATATTCTCAAATCATGCTTAGCGGTTTCCAGAATCTCCTTGTCGTCTGGATGAGGCTCGCCGTATATAAGAACGTTAGGTCTTAGCCTGCCAATTTTCAGTGATCGCTTGCCCTGCAATGTCCGGGCCTGGCTTCTTTGCAAACACCTTTGACAGCATAGCGAATCGGAACCTTGGAACAGACGCGGGCACTAATAAATCGCTGCAAATGTACAGAGAACTGTAGATACAGAAACAATGCCGTTAAAACAGGTTGGGATAAAAAATACTTGAGAAACCCGTGCACAGAATTGGGAGACGCTGGTTGGTAGCATGGCTGAAGGTCAGTCAGGGGGCGGTGATGGATCATGGGTGGGATTGGATTTACTCCATCTCGCTACAATGGCAACGAACGAACATGGGTTTCGCCCTATAACAATCTTTATCGGTTGGCCCACTTGTTGCATACTTAAGAAGCGACGCTTCCCCAGCTATTCTTCACCCCATATTCATGGCTATCGTGCTTCAAAAGCATGTCTTTGTCTCCTTCCACCACCACCACACGGTCTAGCCCTGCGATTGCCACAGTTACCGGGCTGGCTGCGCTTACTACGCCATTTGTACAACCTCCCGGATGCGAGTCTCACTGGACTCTCACCACTGTGCCCATAATTATTCGACAATTAGACGGTAGTACCGTATCTGCATCTACATCAATATCCTCCGTATTAGTCTCACAGCATGTCGCATCCTGCCACCCTTCCGGTTGGGATCGAATTGTCCCGCCACTGCAAGAGCCTCTTCACTTTCGCCCAGGTGTTTGCCCAAGTGCCTGGACATACTATTCAATGTCTGCACCCAGTTCCCATCCCATATCTACGACGGCTTTTTGCTGCAACAGGTCAATACTTCCCCTCCCCCCTCAGAAGATAGACATTAACTGTGGCAGTACAGTGGCTTCGTTTTTAACATTGCTGATTTAAACTTCCTCTCAACATTTGGCAAATATCAATGCACTCGCACAGCAATCTCGGGTGACCAATTACTTGCCGTCGCGAAGGTCTCGCCGACTACTATGGATAGACCCATGATCATAGTGCATGAGGCTTGGGCCGTGACGTGGGAGGCAGCGGACAGGTCGACTTTGACGCCAAAGCTACCCGAACTAAGTGGCGCGATGTTTTTTCCAACATGGACACCCGGTGAGGGTATCCCTAAAGATGCTTACGACCCTGATCATATGAAGACCGATAGTAGGAGCGATGAGGAGTATTTCGGCCGGACGTTTTGGTATTTCTTGGTGGTTGGGATCCCAATTATTTCTATATTACTTATCAGCAGTTGTGTCTGCTGTTGTGTAAGCAATTCTAGGAGCAACAGACGAAAGAAGGCGGCAGCGAGGGATTCAATTGTCCAGCCAAACTCAGTGAATAGAAACACAACGTAATATGTAGTAATAGAGAACGAAACAATAGTAATGGAAGAATATCTTTTGGAGTCTGCCCGGCTCCATTTTGAACGCACTTAGGAAACTAGTACTCAACGGCTTTTATTTGATATGTCCGATAAGAACTAATGGAAACACTTATTAGCAGAGAAGCCTCGTGAGGTCTATACGCTAGTATTGAGCTAGCGTAAGGGCAGTGTAATATGGCATGTGACGGTGAGTTCACGAATATGCAGGAAGCATTGCCTCAACCAACAATTATTGTTGATTTCCTATATTGGTTAATTAATATTACTAGCTATACCAAATATTGTATAGTTACCAAACAATCTTTCTTAAGCATTGTCTCTCTTGCGATTGTCTCCATGAAAGGGTGCTATCGGAGGGCAGATTCTTATTAGAAAGAGCTGACAGCCTAGGCCCTCTCTCAGAGTAGTTGTCATTACCATTTTCATCCGCCTGCTTAGCCCCATAAAAATTCGGCGTTCCCTTATAGCTTGCTAGCGTGCCGTATATTTGACCCGCTCTAGGAGAAGTTGTAGCTGGGATCAAATGAGTAAGCGGTTGGTAAACCATAATGCCGTCCATTATAATGGGTGGAACCCAGCATGACGTTCAGGCAACGCCCTTCGGCGCTTGGAAAGAACGTCTTAGAGGTGTGAAGTAATTACTATAACCCCGCTACCATTCACTACCAACCAGCCCAGCAAGCATAGGCTAGGTTGGTACCGAATAAGTCCGCGACATTTCCCTCCGCCGTATTTTATTGTCTGTCACTCTGTATATCTTTCATTGCTTACGCGGAGTCAATTCATTCCTCTTTCGTATATTTCCATCGCGTTGGTGTAAAGGAGTTCGAATTGATGGCATATTACATAGGTTTTTACGGAGTAGTAGAAGTTAGAATACGGGGATTCCAAAAAGTGGCCGTGAGGGGTTGATCCAAGATTTCTTGGCGGTGACTGCACGATTCATGGTCCCTTCAGCTGGACTATTTACAGGCTGTATTTAGGCGGGTTAGATCGTTTTGAGGAGGAATACTCCGTAAGGTTACTTCGTCCGTGGCCGATTTTGGCACCCCTCCCTTTGCAAGTCGCTTTCTACGTTAATATCCAGCCTTTAACTATCTTCAAGTAAATTTTTACTTTGCTATAGATATTTTGTATGCTACAAGCTATAAGCTTATATTTTCCGAAGTTCCCAAAGTTCAGTACTGTATACATACTGTATATGGAAGCAAAGGCATAGTTCTGAGTGTGCGAAAATTGGCCACTGCTTCATTTATCCGAACCTTAAGTTAGACTTACATTCATCGTACAGACGGCATGATCTTGAACCGGCTTTGCTGGACGTTTTGGGACTTGATTTCAGGATCGTGTGGAGAAGTGAAGCTGTTAAAGGCTAGGCTCCTGTCCCTAACAGGTACATGAGCCTGTACCACGGAGGGCTGTTGGTTGCCATCAGCCAATGACCATACTGTCGGGTCTGGCCGTAGAACCATGTACCATGTATCTCGCCAATTAATAGAAGCGGCAATACAAGTGGGGCACTGCGGAACAAGGCTCCCTGGTTCCGTGCCCCTCCCAAACTACGCTATACCCAGCCACATGTCAATTTGAGCACAGACCAATCACCAAGAGAACAACCAACAAATAAACAAGACTGCTACTGGTGTATATTGAATTATTCAGTTGGTTTTCTGAGATGATTCTAACATAAAAGGAAATTTCTCTCAGGTTTCTCCGGGTCAGCTACCAAAAGCCTAATTTCCGCAACTGAATCGGAGTAGCGCTAGAGAATGTATTGGCTAGAGAGCATATCGGCCAAGCAGTTCTCTGCAGAATCAGGTAACATAAATCCGTTGAGGGGACGGGAGGGCTTTATCTTCTTCATTAGACGTAGGTCTTACTTCAGTATGGAGAGCTTTTCTGGAACAGGCAATATCATGAGTCAACTTAAAGGAAATATCATCAGCTTGTTCTAGAACTAATCTCTTGTTTAAAAGTACTAAGTCTCTAGACTTCTTTTCATGTCTTTATCCGTTGCGACTTTAACTGCGAGTTTGTTCTTTTAACTTGCTTACGAGAATGCGTTCTCTATGCTACTTAGTTTGGTTGGTTACGAGTTTGCTTACAATTCGTCTAGCAGATGCAAGAGATGTCTTTGCACATTATATGGTAGAACCTTTTCTTCAACGAAGTTAATATATTCTAACTTGATAATGTAGCTGGGGTCGGTGACGAAAGAGCATGTCGAACAAGACATAGATGATGCTATTGCTATGGGATTAGATGCTTTCTCCATCAACGTGTAAGCCCAGATCTGTTGGTAATGCACTGAACTTTGTGTTTAGTTGACAATTTCTAGTGGATATCCCCAAGCAGAACACGTTTTCCCGTCCTTGGTTCTCTTATTCGATCATGCCGATGACCTCAAAGCAAGAGGAGGTAATTTCAGGCTCTTTATTAGTATGGACCTATGGGCTGCTGGTGACGTAAAGCACTCCGATGGGACCAATGTCAACGCTTATGACTATGGTGATACATTCAGAGACTTCATCACCCGCCCTTCGTATTATCTTGGTCCAAATGGAAAACCCTTTGTGACGACCTTCTCAGATGGCGGAATGGACGGTCCGGCTTTTCAGGGTTGGAGAGACACTCTGTCAAAAACTGGTGTATATTTTGTTCCTGATTTAGATCACACGTTAGGGTTAATATCCCCATTACTAAGAGAACGGGATTTGGATTTTATACTAACTGCAATGAAATAGATTCAATACATCTCACCCGGAATGGTGGAGATATTGGGGACCTGTTTTCGATGGGGTCACAGCATGGGAAACTGCTTGGCCATATAGAGCTGGCTACGGAGGATATTGGCCCGGAGACACCAGGGTAAGTACATCTTGGAATGTATTGATCTATAAACTGTTTCGTGACCCATGACTTTCGAATCGACCCCCTTTGCATTATTCTCTAACTCATTTTTAATTTAGTGGGACAAACAGGTCATTGACGGAATAGATGGCAACCCAGGGACATTAGCTCACGGCAAAACGTATGTGTATTTGTGAAACTGGTGGGATGCATGAGACCTGACTAACAATCCCCAGATATATGATGCCTATGAGCTCTATACAATACAAAAACGCTTATGAAACCAATGTATATCGTGAAGGTAGGTGAAGCTTTTTCTCTTCTACACTTTCGTCTGATCATACTAACATCTTCTAGGGGGGCTCAATCTTGTTCAGCGCATGAAAGAAACGCTTGCAATGCCAAACGGACCCGACTTTATCCAAATCATCACATGGAATGATGGACCCGAGGTAAATTAGAAAGAATCTATTTTTGTGTTTGCTCCCGCTAACTATTCCATCTGCCAGAGTCATTATATCGGAAACATTTGGCCTGAGCAGAATATAGATGCTGATCCTTCGTTATACATGTCAAGTACCAAAGGCAACCATAAAGCATGGCAGCCTCTCATCCACTCTTTTATCATTGCGTTCAAGCAAAGAGCAAGAGATATATCTCAGATGGCGTTACCTCCTGGAACCGGAACCCATTTTGTAGGGGCCATTTGGTATAAGCAGGTGCTGTCGGCAGCCGATTGTTCCGACGTTAAAGCAGTGAAGCCAGACGGGTATGCCACTGCTAAGGACAGATTGACTTGGGCCGTTGTTGTAGACGGGTCGGCCACTTTTTCAGTATCATATGGTACTGAAGATGTCAAACTTGCAGTAGGGCTGAATTTTGGAGAGTTCGATTTGAAGGAAGGACCACAACGAGTTGTCTTGAGGAGCAACGGTGCAGTGGTAGGGACTGCCTCTGGCGGTGCCTGCACACACACATGGTGCCCGTAGGTTCCCCTTCGCAATTCAACTTCAGCTATAATTCTTTGGCAGCGACAAGATATATAATTTGAACGTTGAGGTAAGTAATTAAAACCCTCTTGTCGGGTTAAACTTACCCATAGATATAGGTTGTTCCATTTGTTACTAAATCTGCCCCCGACATTGTGTGTCGAGAGCCATTATCTGAAGCGGAAAAGTGCTTGGCCCTTGATCGGACATTCAGCGAAGTGAACTCAGACCGTGAAGGTGAGTACATGCGCTGGTTGGTAATGGAACCTGAATACGCCGCCACAACTGGCCGTACATATATCACTATCGTGAACCTCACCCCACATCGCTTCACACTGGATGAATACCGGCATTCCTATCAGATGGACGAGTTCAACTGGGCCGATATTCCTCCAGGCAAATCCCGACAGAATGTGGCGCACCACACTGGAAGGGTTGGCGCTGATCCTAAAACCACCAACGGCGAGGTCTTCTATTCTATCGGTAATACGGGTCTAAAGTTTGAGGTGCGAGCCACGACTCACATCCCAGATATCTACCCCAGACGCGTCGTTTTTGATCTGACACAGATGGGCATGGGGCAGCGCGAGTACAAGGTCCCGGAGCAGGAAGTCCCTGTTACATTGGTGATCACGGGTAGCGCCACGTATGGTTTTATCACATCGCTGTCTCATGGTCCAGGTAATTGGATGAACAATATCAAAGATGTGATCAAGGACCGTAAATTGCGTCATGTTATTATGCCGGGTACACACGATTCGGGGATGAGCAAAATCACTCTCGCCATCGAGAGCTTCGGCACATCCAGCAATACGCAAACCCAGGGGCTAAATATCTACGATCAGTTAAGGACAGGTGCGCGCTGGTTTGATCTTCGGGTGCAATCTGTACATAACGTACTTTCACTGAGCAGCTACCGTTTTTGGACCACGCACATTAATGATGAGTTAAGTAACACGCCCGTTGGCGCATCGGGGGAGGCCTTTGACCAGGTCATCAATGAGATCAACCGATTTACCGACGAGAACCATGGGGAGGTTATTTTTTTACAGTTACGCTATTTGAACGGTATTCGTGAGTTGCCTAGTATAAGCCCCATACCCTGGGACAGGGACATAATGAGCGAGTTTGTACGGAAATTGAGGCTGATCAAGAGACGCTGTCCCAGAATGGGCACTGGGTTCCAAGACCGGAAGATAGGAGAATTCATGGATATGAATAACGGTGAAGGATGCGTGCTCATATTTCTCAACACAAGAAATCTGCAGAAAGCTGGCATATCATTGGCTACATTATCCATCGATGGTATCTATTCGAATGACGATATCAGGTTCACCGACGCCTGGCCCAACAAAGAAGACACCGAGGAGGTAGCCAACCGTTCAATCAGCTTATGGCAGTCGAAGAAAGAATTCCATGTCGCCCAGTGGCTTGTTACTCCAAATCCTTTGACCTCCACGCTTGTATACAGCCTTCAAAGTATTGCTATTCTACCTACCAATCCGGCATTATACTGGAAAGGGGTAAACAGCATCACTCCCACGATATTCCCCAACGTGCTTATGGTAGACTATATTGGTATGGTGCTTATGAACGCTCCCGGATGGAATGAGTTGAGTGCCGAAATGTACACTCTAGCTATCGGGCTCAATTTGTACACTATCAGCGAGAACTGCGACATTAACGAAAGGCGGTCCCCATTACTCTCCAGTAACAAAGGGATGCGGATTGCGAATAAGAAGAAACCATTCGGCTCAACGTGGAACGGTATTATTTTCGCTAATGGAACCAAGATTGACCACCCGCCGCCTACATTGCACGTTGGCCGTGTGGAAATTCTCCAGAATGGAACTATCTTCGGTAATGGGACGGTTATAGAAGAAGATAGACTGAATCCCTATTTTGACTCTACTTTGGAGTTTCATGAAGGCAGTTTTTCAAATTCCTCGCAGAAGAACGCGCCACGAAACACGTGGGAGCAGGGGAGAACCAAAGATCTGAGTAATGATTACAGTAGGCGGTGAAATATTGTGTGATCGAAAACCTTCCCTTATAGTAATTTGGGTATAGAATATTGTACAATAACATATACTGTCAAGCACCAAGTATCACAAAGAGAGTGGTGGTCTCAAGGGATACGCAGGGTGCGGTAAAAAGGCAGTGTTCATGTAAGTCTAAGGTTCCGATCTCACGAGAGGAACGCCTAACTACTATCTACTGGTATGCCTGAGGCAGGAACCCTAACATATACCCATATATCAACCTCGTTGGCGCTATCTCGCTGTCACTATCTCGTTGAAGCTATTTTTTTTAATTTGAATATACGCTCCCTAATCCCGCTACGCATATTTTGTCTGCCGAAGAAGCCTAGGCAATATCAGTAGGAGAAGCATACCAGAGAGGTATATAATTTAAGATATAGGCTTCTATAACATAGGTGGAGGTGGAGGTGGAGGAGACAATACTTGCAACCCAATATACTATTGGTTATGCCACCCATCACTAGTTTTAATTCAATTAATACAATTACGAATTGTAATTACCGCGACTGAACATTATATTTTGGTAAGACTTACATTATAATTATATGATTGATGGCTGAATTCTCATTTTACTAGGGGGGCGGGAATCACTCCCTTATCGAGGAGTGATTCACATGTGCTCTTTGAGAAAGTGCAGTCGCCCAAAAAGGATATTGTTGTCAAGTAGATTATCGCTATTACCATTATACTCGGGCATATTGTCAAAATCACATCCCCCCACGTTCTGAGACTATTTATCCTTGCTGTTCTCTTCACTATCGCCGAGACAATCTGCGCTGGCTTTACCTTTTGATACGTAGATAAACTCTATTGACCAACGGTCTGTCTATATAAGTTTAGAACAGTATAATAGTAGCAACGTCGTGACAATTGTCCTTGACAAAGAAAATAGATTTATCACAAACCCAATAATAAACGAGCATAAGAAGCAAACCATTTGGCTGCCCAACCATAAACTTGGACTTGACCGTAGTATCCCGATTGAATTTTATCTTGAGAGTGACATTGATGTACTTTAATCATAAGTCAGCATTATCCACCAAAAAAGAAACAAAAGAAATGGCCTGAGAATATTGCCATACCTTAATAACCTCATGTCCATTATTATAGGTGTCTATATGTCGGAACACCCTGAATACCGAGCACCTTCTACGTAATCTAGCACGTATTGCAAAGATGCGGTTGTATTCAGTGGTAGTTCGATGATGATATAGTAGCTACGTAGGAAGTGGTGTTTATATAGACCCTTGACACTGCATCACGTGCCGAACCACTTCCACAGCTGTATAAACCCATACGTACGTGGATTTATACCAACACTATATGTTTGCCCATTATTATATTCGCCGATAAAATATCTTGGAACTCCCGCCGCTACGTACATTTGGACCGATCCTCTCTTCCGCTTCTTTACAACTAATTTTGAAATTATTAATAGAACGTAGCTCCTTCGTAATCGCCATTAAATCGATGGTTATAATATCAGGTATAAGCTCCGATGCCTGTTCATGTGGTCCTTCTATATACAGGACGGAGTAGACAACGGCGAGTGCAAAGCCAATTCCTTCAACATCGACGTTAGTTCATTCTCGCTGTGCCTGGTGCGTCCTCGATCAATGGAAGTCCTCGGTAGGATTCAGCGCAGCCTTATCACAATGGACTAATGTAACCCTGTTGCTACCGGGGAATGGGCACGACAAGATCGTGACACCAACCTGGCTAGCGATAATGTACGAGCAATGTTGTGGCCTCAGGCCACACTCTCCTTAGCTAGCTAGTATACCTAGACCTCTCCCGTACGGAGAGCTTCCTTCCCTAGACTTATCAGAATACAAGAACCTTATCACACATTTACGCAGAGGAACCTCTCCTATTGTACCTATCGTGAGTAGAGGTCCTTGATACCAGGATTAGCTTTCGCTCTTTGGCTACGGGTTCACCTCTCCAATTTCCATAACACTTATAAACTTAAGATTTCTGATCTTTTCCTTATTGAAGTCTTTATTTAAATGGCTTAGAAGTATGCTACTCCTTCTATTATTACCTACTTTGGAGCAAAATGTGGCAGATTTTAGATTCTTCCTATCTTTTGCAGTGTAGTTCCATTTCCATAATATCTGCTTTTAACGAGTATATTGAACAAACCGCAAACATTGCTTATAGCTAGCTCGAGCCAAGCTTTGTCTCTGCTAAAAACTCGCTAGAATTTCTGTAAAGGGTACACCCTTTAAAGTAGTACATGAGCAGCTTGAAGAGTATTTGAAACTGGTTAAATGATCCACACATCCTCATTTTAGTCTTCTTACTCCAGACGAAGTCTTAGAGAGCGAAGCCAGTCAGTACATGATATCAAGTTGTAAAAGCGCTTGTGCTCTGAAGAAGACGAGGGCTGAATATAAGTAGATAGTGGCAAAACTCAGTAGGCCATCTCTGGATATTCGGTTGAGACAGATGACGCCCCTATTTACTAAACCAATGTAGGCTGAGACTATTTGTAAAATGCTTTTTCCATTGATATATGTAAAAGTTTTGTCTTACTAGACAAACAATATCACCGTTCGCTAAATGATAGACGATCACAGTCTTGGTAGTTCTGGCATGAGTTTCAAGTTATTCCTTTTCACGCACTCCACCCCTTTTCACTCCTACTTATAATTGAGTTGGTCAGCAGAGGTATCCAGGTATCTAGGCACATTATGGAATGATCTTAGCCATTCTCATCCTCTCAAAAGCAGTAATATAGCCGTCGATAGTGCTTGTTGACTCCTCAAACCCAAGCTCCCTCGAAGCACTCAAATCATACTCTTTGTCAAAGGCCAGATAGCCAAACACCAAGCCCATCATTTCCCAGCTAGCCTTCTCGATAATACCTTCCTGCAAACCATTCTCTTCAACCCAGGCCTTCCAGTTGCCCTGCTGAGCCATCACCCATGCAACTCCCCTAGGACCTCCCTCTTCCTCAGGCTTTGGCCCCACACCAATAAGCCCAAAATATTGACATAACGCAGGCCAGATGCCTTCCCAATTCACACGCGCCTCATCTGCGACATTAAAAGCTTTCCCAGAGACCATCTCTGGACGAAGCGAAGCAAAGATATGAAACCTCGCTAGGACATCTTGAGAGGTATCGCAATGTGTTGCCTTCCATGTAAGTTCGTTACCTGGGAACACTACCTCCGCTCCCTCGCCGTTAATAGACTTGTACATGGCGAGGAAAATACCTACAGCTTGGGCGAAACCCATGCCATTTGGGTGCGGCGTGTACCCGATGATGATGTCTGGGCGGATCTCACAGAAATTCCAGGAGGTGGAAGCGGTGATGGAAGTAAGGAAGTCAACTTGCGAGTAGTAGAATATGTTTGAGGCGTATGGTTCAGGGATACGTGGGGCTTTCTCGCTCAAAGGGACAATCCACTCGATGCTAGGCTGGCCATAGAATTCAACGCCGTAGGTTTTGCCACCCGATTGGAGGGTCCAAAACTCGAGGTCGGGGCAGAGCTTTGTGATGGCTTGTACAGCGGTTTGAAGTAGAGCTACGTTGGACGCTTTCAAAGTACGGAAGTCAGACCCATGGGCGGTATAAGCTATAACTTGTCAGTTCAAACCCTTTATTAATTGCTGACTTGCAAGGGATTCGGACAGTTGATTACCAGTATAGTACACATGCGTAGTCGCTTCGATTCCTGGAATCTCTCTTAATTTCTTAGTTACCTTGTCTACGTCTGTAGTAAGATTGATTCCACTATAGACATCAAGTCTCGTAGCTTCCTCATTAGAATAATGAAAATCCTTTTTTTCTATAGGCTTGAGCGTACACGCAATAACGCGAGAGAAGGTGTCAGGAGTTGGATACTTGAGGCAGGTACTAGCAATGGACCATCCGGAAACACCCGATGCTCCAAAAACAAGTGCTTGCTTTGAGGACATGACGTGGCTTGCTTGGTAAAGATATGGAGTATTGTGAGTTAAATAGAATTAGGGCCACGAGTAGAGAAGCATGAGCTTATGAAGTTAGCAAGATGGCTTGAGGCAGTGCAATTTCTTGGTTTTGACGCTTCACAGATGAATCTCTGCAGTCATTGTCACCAATTCCACTTTGTTGCATATTCAAATATAACCCCTCTGTTGGTTTTGTTGGTTATGTTGGTTTTGCGGGTTTCGTTGGTCTAGACAAATTTTAGCATGGCAATTCCAACATCAAATGTCCTATTCCACTAGCTTGCATATTTTCTGTGACTATGTCAAAGATGAGCAGCCGATTGGAGCGCTTTATGCTATCAATCCAATCACCAGACTTATTTTCCAAGCTAATACACCGATTAGTAATGCGGTCATGTTGTGCCTACATATCAGAGCCTCTATTCAAAATTTGTTGGTTATCAAGTCACATGTAAGCCTAACCCTCCAATAACGGTGCCCATAAACCCAACTAATTAATACACGCCCAAAGATGCAATCTTAAAAGTTAATGTTGCATCCGCGGGCTAGGGATTTGAATCTAGTCGTTTATCAAGCAAGCGGTGTATACAGATTTGCTTAATGAGCCCTACCTGCTCATTACCTCCGTGACGCTTTCTGAATTCTTACTCATCCAACTTACAAGTCATGCTATAGCATGGCAATTATCCACTAATTGTTGCCAAGTTGGAAGCGGTACTGTTGTGCAAAGGCGCAAATTTTGCCTCTACCATTTCAATTCCATTATATTTGCCTTGCGTCTTAAGTAGTGTAGAGAGACGTGGGGAGATCACAGTTGGAAATTTGACAACGAGCCACTGAAGATCCCTAGAGTAGTTTATGTTTTGACACGAATTCCTAAAATGATGACTGTGCTTGTGGTATACCCGCATTTAATTCTTTTGCTAATGTCTTCTTCGCAACTGATCATTAGGTCAGCTTCGATTCTTTCTAACATCCAGTGATAAATACTCTGGTGCGGTACCGTAAGTCTGTCAGCAACAACTGATCAATCTTCAAACTTAGTTCGTTTTTGAACGCTTTCTCCACGTGAAGAGAATTGCGGAGCAGGGCAATAAAAGATATTAATATGCCAATTTCTCACAGATGAAATCAATGAAGAAGTCATGTGCCATACGTCTTGACCAAGATAGCTGCACTTCTGATGTTTTCGTGGAAAGTAAATTTTAACTGGTCATTCATCACCCTCAAGTGTATACAAGTCTGTAGCTAGGATTCTATTTAGTATACACATTTAATATTAGGGGAATTATATTATATTATCCTAGATATAAAAGACCAGTCCTTGTGGTCTTAAGCTCACACTTTCAATGTAGTTGAAATTGTTTTTTGTTCCCCGAGGTTCTGTTCTAAGATTACCTAGAAGAGATTAGGCACTCCTAGTTCATCAATATGACCAATCTATTAAGAAATAAACAGATAGTCAATCTACCTGCTCACTTAATTAGAATCACTTAGCGATGTTCCTAAGCTAGAAAGAAGTTGCTGACGTTCAGTAGTGTCATTCATATACAATCACTAATAAGAGGATGATACCTCCTTAGAGTGAGAATGGGTTTTGTATGTATACGCTACTTTAGAGATGAAGGAGTTTCATGATGCGAAGATATCCAGCTACAGTAGAAGGGGTCTGGTGCCTGAGGCCACAACATCGTATGAGCGTGAAAAGAAACGCGTACATAATGACTCATTCTGTTCTATAATGATTTATTTATTGAAGGCTGAACAGGAATCATTTCTTGAGTATCTTGCTCTAGAACTTCTTTTACACGTTTTGAAAGCTTTGCCGGATTTAGGATCCCTTGATAGCTTTCTCCGTGCATCACCAGCCGCATTTCGTCTTTTTGACCTTTGTGGATCAGAGATCTTGGAAGCAGTCTTATCATTTGGTGTCACCCATGAGTATACCTGTGCGCTAATCCGTATCGTAGCCTTACTTCGGTCTTCATTACTCCCGCGTCAAGTGTACAATCGGGTCACCTTTCAAGATCTTCTTTTGCATGAAAGTACATCATTTCGCTACCACAAGCCTCGGTGGACACTTCCATCGACAAAACTGTCTGCTAGAACATCAGTCAGGGTGTTGCGTGGAATTCTTGCTACTTATCGCAGAATTGAATACTTGACTGTAGGTTGCATCACGTACTACTTGACTCATTTCAGAGCCCTGAGGCCGATGCAGCTTGTAGACAGAAATTTTGTGTTTGGGAATCTTTTTGATGATTCTAGTGACAACACCGCAGCATGGGCGACAGAAGCAGGCCGAAGAGGCGTTTCCTGTTCAGGATACGGGTGGCCCTACTCGGGTCGAGGAACAACGCATTCTCCGAGCGTTCTGGTGTGTGCAACTCTTCCGTAATCTGGTAGCACACATTGAGGGCGGTGATATTAAGTGGCCAAAAAGACGTTCTAAGGCCCAAGAGCATGCGTGTAGTATGATTCTACGATATCCCTTGGCAGCAACTGATTGGCCATGATTCCGATATTGATCCTCAGCCTAACCTGTTTCAATAGGGAGCACTATTTGAACACGAATTAATATTGACTGTTTTGGTGTATGCGGAAGAGAAAAACACCACCATTGTTGGCCCAGGCTTACTGCAGACCTTTAGAACTTTGTCTACACCAATCGCGAAGGGACCAGAAGATTCGCAGACGATGAATGATTGGTCTCCATGGACATAAAGATTTTTCTATGAGGTAAATGGTGGAGGGTCAGCACATATAGGCGAGGGCTTCTGTTCACCACTACAACATGTCTCATTCCAGCCTTTTATGCGTCTTGGCTTTGCCTGGGTTACTGATCGAATGAATGGTTATGGACTTTTGTATGGCGAGCCATACCTCGCAAACTACCACGGTTATTTGCATGCTTGAAGAAGAATTCTTGGAAAGGACGAGATCGCGAAAGTAGAAAGAGAAAGCCAGGCAGGATTTAGGTGGGCCAGTTTTGATGTGGAAATTGATTCAGAATCGGATGATGAAGATTTCACTTTGACCCCATCTTATCTCCATCCAACTCCCTAGTATAATCAGACAAAGTTCTACCGGAGCATGAAATTTGAACAAGATGTTATCAGATCTCGCTTCAAAATAAGAGCAGTAGAATAAATGCGAACATTTCAAAATAAGTATATAGCTTTTAAACTTTCATTCAGATCTTAACTAGTCGTGGGCTCTTTTTGTCCTATAAGGGATGGACTCTGTCCCTATAGAAAATGGCAAAGCGCTCTCTCCTACCCAATGGTGTATAAAATGAAGCAGAAATAAACTACCTACTATAGAGCTCCAATCCGTTTAGTAGCCAACTTGTCAGAGAAAACCCGTGAAGAATCGACTTACTGCATATTGGGCCTATGCCGCCATTCCCTGGCGCCACTCGGAGCTCAGAAAACCTGATAAGCTCATTTCCAGCCAGTATTTGTCAAAGATGAAGCTTCCCTTTGCTTAGTGACTTTATTGAATTGTTTCTCTATATGAATGAGATATTGTTTCTTTAGGCCGAAGCATCTAGCAACACCTTGCTTCATGCTTATGGTTGAACTACGAACAGCATCCATAAGCTGTAAATTTTAGCATGTTGTTATAGTAGTCAAGGTGTTGTATTCTGATAATCCTACTAGCAGCGAGATAGAGTCAACTTATACAAGATTGATAAAATTTGAGTGTCCAGGTCGCTTGCCATGACTTTTTGGGGATGACATTTTGTTGGTAGAGGATGATTATAAATCGCTGGCTTTATTGCCACCCCGAATTGCTCTTCCCATACGTTTCCGCTATTCTTGGAGAGGCAATATCTTCGCCCTTTTCAAATGAGCCCTGACTCGAACGACATCACATGTTATTTCCGAAGCGTTTCAACAACTCTTTTCGAGCACAGCATCGTAATTCCAGTTAATCGATGCAGAGGCTTCGCCAAGTAAAATCTGGAGATCAGCTGTCAGAATAATAGGGACCAAGCGTCGGCATTCCAATGTCATGTGAATATGCGAAGGTATCCAAGGATGGTGGGATGTCATCGTTCAGAATCAATATTGTGAACGAGAATACGCACAACGCCGCCGACTTCGACGTTCGAAGTTGGAACTGGCAAAACCTATCACATTATAAGCTGTGCTTAATACCCATGGTCAACCTCACATGCGTCTGGAGTTAACTGTATCTCTAATTATGGGATAGATCAGAGCCGCTATCAGATGCTATCATCTAACGGGACACAAAGACAGAATCCAAAATCAGACTGTTGCTCTTATATGCCAGACTATTTGGTCAGGCTGACGGCTAATGACGACGCAGTTCTGTTCAACGCATACTAAAAGCTGCTAAGAAATGTAAATCCAAACCTCGGCATTAGCTTTCCCTCGGAAAAAAAAAAATGACAGTTTGCTTAAAATGATTGGTAAAAGACTAATAGAAGACGAGAAAATGAATCGAAGATCGAACTATACATCATCGCGCTCGGTCAAGACTATTTTTAGAGATGGAGATAGTTGTATAGTCTTATACATGCCCAAATACTCGAAGGAGACAGTGCATAGCGGGGTGGCTAAGGTTTTTGGGAGCCGATTGTAGTGAACATCAGGTTGAAATTTGGGTCCAAATGTGATGGTATCGATGACCATATGTATGGTCCAGAACCTCGGTAATAGAATAGCGGTTCGCTCCCTATACTTTTCTCAGTCTCTGTAACGTTCCCTCCAAAAGACTGTCGCAGTTGGTGATATATCATTTGTTCTTTACGAGTTTTACACCGATTGTTTACGACGGTTGAATTCTTGATACACCGCCGCCCGAATCGTCATCGTAAATCGTTACTTAATCAAGCGATAAGGGTCAGATCTAATATAATAAATGCAAAACATCGACTATTCCCAGTAAGGCGCCGGAGATCATATAATGTTAAACCCCACCCCACCAGATCCCACTTCCTCCGGGCTGCCAGGGTTCCTCCGCATTCTGGGTGTCCCGTTAAGCTTCTTATCTGCCAATTACGGGAATAGAAATATATCTGCCATCGACTTTCCTATCTGAGATGTGTTGACCGAGTCACCCACGACGGCGGTTCCCATCTCTATAAATTGGCGCCAAGTTCTGTCGGTTTGTTTCTCAAGAGAACATGCAGATGATTCCTTCCAGCTTGAGGTTCTGTACGTTCCAAACAGGATTACTGCTCTGAAGATCGTACAGTAGCTTCCCACTCAATCCTTCTAGCCCATATCTCCACCACCGTTACCATTTCTTGCCACAGACTATCAGCTTACTCGCGTGCTCCACGTGATTGATTGCGACTCATTGATTATCTGTCACACAGCAAACTTACATCACAGAGGCATTCTCCGCTAACAATTAATTCCTGGCATTCATAGTTACGTCCGGAAGAGACAGCCCGAACAGGCTCTCAAAAAGACATGCCGGCTGTGATCTCTGGGCAAAAGGGGGGCGGCTGGCTAGAAACCGGAGGTCTGAAGGTTGATTGGGCGGCTCTTCATCTACTCGCCGACCACGCTCAGATCTGTTATCTCACTTCCATGTTGAGCATTTCGTCCTTCCATTCTCAGGCCGGGGCGTCATCAATTGGGCAATGTTTAAGAGGGTGCTTGGCAAGCTGAAGTGCCGGCGTGCGGGCACTTTATGTAGATCCAACCAACTTCGCTTAATTCTTCCTCACCAGGGGCAACATAGCCAGTGGGGGGGTGGTGTACATGCATGCTACTGGCCAACTCAAATCTGTCGATATCACGGAACGAACCTGAATCTGAAAAGCTTATATCCAATAATGGGTCTGGTTGCCACCGATGGTTGTACGTAACACGTCAAAGAAAGGCTCATTCCCGGACGTAACAGAAGGATACATATCAGAGCAGACCCAGAGATAAGGACTGGGGGAAAACGGGAGGTGATAGATCATTCAAAGGATATGAGGTACAGTCATCGCGGGCCACCTATGAGTGGCAGGTACCGATGGATCATTGCACATCTTAGACCATGCGGCATCGCAGCATACCACTTGATGTGCATGCCAAGATGTAGGACGCTAATCACCGGCTACAAGCTGGTCCATTCTGAAAGCACCGAGTGGAAGAACACCAGGCAACTGACTGGTTGCATGACGGTTAAGGAAGGTTCATTTAAGCTTTCCATGTTTATAACACTGGTGGCTACTTCGACCTTCTACTAATGGCTAACAATGTGCCGCTTAGTCAACAGTACTAGCTTTGAAGCATCACTATAAAGATATAACCAATTCTCACCGATTCATATTCCTCACTCTCTCTCAAGTCAAGCTTCCGCAAAGTACCAACAGACAACCTAGCTCACGGTTCTACGTTTCTCCTCACCAGCCAAGATGCAGTTCAAATCACTTTTCCTCTCCTTCATTGCGGCAACAGGCGCGATTGCGCAACTGAACCGAGAGTGTGGTACATCAGCACCAACTGAGGAGCAATTGAGCATCTCCAAGAAATTCCAGGTCAAGGAGGATGCAGTCAGACTTGCCGGCTTGGACATTGAGAAACGTGCAACCATTGGTCCTATCAAGGTCTACGTTCATGTCTTGGCCACTTCAACCGCTGCCTCGGGTGGCTATCTCACTGTATATAACCGGAGATCAATATGGATAAAATAACGCATGCTAATCTTTTCTATAGCAAGCAACTGTCAATAATCAGATTTCTGTCTTGGTAAGTTTTTAAATATCTCTTCTATTTCTGGGTAGCATGCTTGCACAGTCTGCAACAAACTCGAGGAATATAAGAGTGACCTGACTAACATATCTCAGAATGCTGCATATGCACCATACTCCATATCATTTACCTTGGCTGGTACTGATTGGACGGTCAACTCTGGATGGGCTGCTGATGGATCCGAGCTCGCCATGAAGAAGGCTCTCCGCAAGGGAACCTACAAAGATCTCAATCTTTACTTCATGAAATCCATGAGCTACTTGGGATACTGCTACTTCCCAGTTGCTACTACCGCCGGCAGCAACGACTTTTACTACGATGGATGCAGCATCTTGAGCTCCACGGTGCCCGGTGGAAGCGAGACTAACTACAACCAAGGACAGACTGCTACCCACGAGGTCGGTCACTGGCTCGGACTTTACCACACATTCCAAGGTGGATGCAGCGGAACCGGAGACTCTGTTTCCGATACCCCCGCCGAAGCTTCGTCTGCGTCTGGATGCCCAGTTGGACGTGATACATGCACCAGCACTGGAGTTGACCCCATCCACAACTACATGGATTACACTTATGAGTGAGAAATTCTTATTCTTATTGCGAAAGTTTCCACTGACATTAATACAGCTCTTGCTACGAGGAATTCACCCCTGGCCAAGTCAGCCGAATCAACAGCTTCTGGACCACTTACCGTGCTTCATGTTCGGCTTGTTAAGTAGCATCAGTCTTACGACAAATCAGTACCTCCATGACTGGTCTTACTGCTGACCATGAAGGAAAGGCAAGTTTGCACTTGGTTGTTGCAGAGGCAGTTGAAACTACTCCGTGAACAAGGGTATTCAGAAATTCTTATAAATAGAGGTTGAGAAATAGTGAAATGACTTGGATTGGTGTAGATACTTTCTTTGTGCTAGCCAATTGACACATGAGTGAGAAATTATACATGTGTCAGCTGATCACGAGCAATAGTACAAGATGCAGCATCGTTGCGTACGCCCTCCCCCCTAAACTCATTAAAAGTCCAGTAGTATTTGAATACTTCCCACCTCCTTAACCAACTTTTCCTTCAAGCCTGTCATGTTAATCAAGGTGGAGCTTGACTGTTATTACCAAAGCAAGATAAGGTACGGCCCGAGTGCCCCTGACTTTACCGAGAGCGCTAAAACCGTTTTGGCTGTGGGGCTGTTTCTCGACGACCACCAACGGCTTATTGTAGAGAACATACAATTAAGTGGAATGCTAATCCCCAAGCCTACAAGTATTTGCATTGTATGGCGATATCATGTGAAGTTTTCTAAATTGGGGGTACTTTCTTCACCATTTACAGTTCCAGATGCTGTTTTTAATCGAGCCTTGTTTCTAACTACCACAAGCATTATGTTGCATACCAAATCTACTAGAAAGCATAGAAGAATCCTCACAAAATGTTGAGTTAACTTCACTACGGATTTCAATAATAGAAGTATACTTTCAAGACCTTATAGATTACTCCTAACGTAAAGGTAAGAGGAAGGTTTTGCGAACTTGATCAGGAAAGAGAGCGAGAAGATGGATCTCCTCACACTCGTTCTATGCTAACTTTGTAAGCGAAACATCTCCGCTATTCTGTGATATCTGTAATGAATGGTCTGATCTCTGAGTTGTTTCAATGCAGCAGTTATCGTCCCTCTTATTGCTAGGGTATTTAGCTATAGATTTACTGGCTATCATTTACTGTTGGCTGAACGTACGAGATTACATACTGGGTTGCGTAACTGCTCAGTGTTCGAAATAGCACTAGATAATGTCTAGTAGATCTTGATATGTTTTCCTCATTCTCAAATCATTGCCTCAGTGTGCATGATTGTTTTCACTTAGCTCAAAGTTCACGATAACAAACCATGCAATAGATAGAGACTACGGTGGTCTACAAAATAAAAGCACACGAGAAATGGCAATGTCATCTAATGAAGGGTTTTTTGGGTTATGCCTGGGCCCAGGCAACGTCTTTTGATATTCGTTAATGAGTGATCAGATCCGAAGTGTATACAAAGAAAAAAATTCCAAAAGCTGGAAATCCAAAAGAGAAGAATATTGGGCAGTCCCTCCTAAGGCGTCCAGTGCCTTCTGCTCCATCGCTCCATCGCTCCTTCACTCAGAGCACCATAAAGCTTTGGCCAGCACCAGCTCGTACAAAAGAGCATCTAGATCCACACGCATCCAGAACCTTCCTGGCCACAGACCATCTGTAGGTGAGAACATCTATTAGCTGGAGCTCTTTGTTCTTTGAAACAGGAAGATGAAAGGTACAGAACATATAGTTTGTTGATAGCAAACTAAACGGCGATGGCAGAAGCGAGAGAAGAGATTGGGCACTTACGGTGTTTGGGGGTCCACCTGGGCAGCTCCAGAGATCACATCTCTCTACTTGACCCTGGCAGCGACAGTTGGTCTGCGCGACGACTCTACCACCGTTGCAGGCAGGTACGATAAAACCGCAGTTTTGACGGGTCTCAAGACCGCGTGCCTCTACGTTGAGGTTCTCGGATGGGCTGGGCATGGCCATGGCGACGGAGGCCAAGATGGCAACGACTGGGATGGTGAAGAATTGCATGTTGAGAGATGTGAAGGTAGATTGAAGTAATTGAATTGTTTTGTGATTGGTTTGGATGTCTGAACAAGTAGATGATGCAAGATGGAATGAAGATGGTGCAAGAGAGAAGCAGAGGGGGCTTTATATACTTTTTCTTTCCTCCCTAAACTGGTACGGCCCACAAGTGCTCGTAAGTGACCTGCCGGGGGCCTTGGATATGTCGCTCACGTTACCAAGTTCGTTGTTTACAATTCCTCACTTACATTTCCGTATGGAGCAAAGAGAGGCATTAAGCTGAACCAGGTTTCTCCAGCTAGTGCTCTGTGCCCACCTGAGGCCTCGCAGCATGGTGCTGGTGTTGCATACCACAGCAAAGCCTCTCTTCTCCCCATCACTCCACCGTCGTCATTTCTTGGGAAACATTGACTAGCGTGTTCTGTTTCACTTTCTAACTCTCGTGTAAGATCCTATTCCCCAGCACTCATACTCAGCTTAGATCATACCCAGGTTCCGGAGCGGCGTTCACTATCCTTCAAGGTTGAACTACCTGTTTACAAGCTGCGTAGGGTTGAGGAAATAAGAGGACGATTGGCATAAAGTCGGGGGTCCGGCATCTTGTACCAGGTCACCAATCATAATTGCACGTTTTGATGGGTAATACCCTACAGCACTGCGGAAAGAGAATGTCTCAGCAATTGGCATGTCACCAAGCAGCGTCAGGCATAGCTTGGCAACGGTCAATTATCCGATTGACGAGCTGTCTAATTATCTCGAAAGTAGTGGGTTACTAAGCTTCCGGCGTGGTAGCCCTCGGCCTTACAAAACTTATGAGTTTTTAGAAGAATCCTTTCAATATAAAAATTCATGCCATCCAATCCAATCCAATCCAAGTCTATTCATTTCGACTCATAAGATTAAGAACACCATTCGGTAAATATTTATCATCCAACTTGATTCACAAATTTTGTAGATGGTAAAGCATATCAGTGTTTGCAGCTGAAGCTCCAGGTGTTGTTAAGAGCCTCGTCTACAATAGGAATCATGGTCCCTGAAAAGGTCCCTGAAAAGATCCTTGTTGAAGAGCCTCCCAAAGTACCGAAGTACATGCCAAGACATCCACCACGAATAGATATTTAGCAAACGGAAGAATCTCATCACTGCATATCGAATAGACTTGACTAATCGCATAATGTACCGCCTTGCTAACTAGGTTATGCTTTTCACCGGTTTGCTTGGGCATAGTCAGCTAGGCAGCTCTGCTCGTGCATAATGTTGAAGATCATATTCATTTGTAGAAGATTTTGCGCCTTGCAAATTAACGTCTTCCAAGACCTTTTGTTTCGTGAACAAAATGTCCTTACGTGAGGTTTGTAGGCGAGTAAGAGCTCGACGGTCGTAATATGTAATTAGACGAGATCTGTTCAGCTATTGGTGTTATATGGCTGCCCAACATTTCAGGAGCATGCAAGAAGCTGAATTATACAATGATGACTTTCTAAATACGTAATACACGAGGAGGGTTCGATAATTGGTTTTGTATAACTGCACAAGATTCAGAGATCAAAGAAGATCGACTGTGGTAATAATTAATATACACGAAGTCTGCGCGAAGATTGGTGCTAAATTGTTAGAAAAGATCTGCGGACAAGCAGAATATTGGCGCATAATAAAACACGAGCTGCACACAACCACTTAGTGCAATTAGGATCAGGGTTCCTTATAGAGGGGTAATGATCTACCGCTACTACAAAGGTTTAATGACAGACATGGCAGTGCCTACGGCGTAGCAGCGGCCTACCAAAAAAGGAGTATGTACAAACGTAATTGGTCATATGACCTGGGAAGTAGGATTCTCGCTTAGCCTTGGCTGAAGGGGGGGTCGAAAAGAAGTGGAATATAAAGAGACGCTGCCGGCAAGTGGAAACATTGTGCATACATTCTCCTTTAAGGTAACAGCGACAAAACATGCTCAGTAAACTCATCATGTCGTTTCGTCAGCAGTCCGCGGGGCTTTTGTTGGTAATTGGTGTCATGCTCTTCTGCCTTGTTGATTCCACCTTGGCGGCAACAAAGATCAGGGGCGGAGCCGATCCGACCATAATGAAAGTTGCAGACACCTTTTACTCAGCAGAGTCAACAGGAGACGGAATTTGGGTTCGTGCAGCATCATCACTTGAAGGTCTCGGCGCCGAAAACGTTCAACGGCAAAGAGTCTGGGCCGACACCAACGGGAGAGGTGATGTCTGGGCCCCAGAGATAACCACGGATCTGGGCAGGACTTACATTTACTTTTCGGCCGGCAAAGACGCCGCGCATCGCATGTATGTCATCAGCGCCGACTCGCCTCTGGGTACTTACTCGGCCGAGTCGAAGCTTGCCCTGCCGGATGATCAATGGGCCATCGATGGCACGTTCTTTGTCTTTGAGGGCAAAGGTTGGTTTGTGTGGTCTGGCTGGGAAAGCGAGACCAGAAACTCAGAGCAGACTTTATATATCTGCCGCATGGACAACCCTTCCAAACCCATCGGCCAGCGGTACGTTATCTCGCAGCCGCGTGAGTCATGGGAGATGGGCGATAGCCCTTTCATCAACGAGGGTCCTGAAGCCATCGTCGACCCAGATGGCCAGCTGCACATTGTGTACTCGGCCAACGGCAGCTGGGCGAGCAGGTACTGTATTGCGGATCTCCGACTGCGCAAGGGCGGGGACCCGCAATATGTATGGGATTGGTACAAGTCCAATGGCTGCTTGTTCGGGTCACATCAGGACAGGCTGATGAGTGGGTGGGATGCGACCTTGCAAATTGATGGTCCTGGACACCACACGTTTGCGTTGGTCAATGGCGATGTGAACAAAAGCCCCGGCGGCGTTAATCACATTCCTTTCGTGTTCCATGGTGTTGAGAAGGGCACCGAATACAACTGGGGCAACCGCGCATGGTTCACAGGTAGTTTTGTCTGGTGGAGTAAGACCACCTACAGCCGAAAGAATGTCCCAGGAGACGCGAGCAATGTAGGCTTCAGCTTTAAGTTCTTCGAATAGAGGATGGAGTTCTATGATTTTGTGGTAATGGGATGGTGTATATTGCAAAGGCTAGAGTGATAGCACTAAACATACTTGTAATAGTATTCTTGAAAACTAAAAATACCATTTTTATAGAGGAAATAAATCGATCTTAGTGGTTTGAGTTGCAAGCTAGAATACAACCATTGAGATACCAGGTTTACTTTTTTGACTTTCATTTGTTCCCTGAAATCGTTGTCGTTGAAGATGTTCTAGTAACTCTTTATCATGTCCGAAGAGAATGAGTTCAAGTAGCGAGACACTTCCACGTGAGGAAGAGCAAAGTGTTCTTTTCCATATGGAGCCTTTCATGGTACTTGTCTACATTAGACAAGTATAACAATAAAAGACCTACAGAAGGCCTCTCCCTAGCAGAAATTAGCTCGGCTGCTTTATATCATTAGAATTTGACAAAAAGCATGAGAATTGCAATATCGTCAGTCATTATACAGTATGAGGGACAAGGAAGAGCATTATTCACAGAGGAAACCAAATAGATTCTCACTTCAGACCCCCAGTACACACTTGCACGCTCAAGAAGATTGTTATTTACTGATTTCATTAATCATCATTAAAAACATATAGCGCGCTACTTATATTAGCAAAAGACCTTGGATATCCGCTAGAAAATGCCGATGTACCGACCTCCTTCAATAGAAAGGAAAATAGCGCTCTTCGACCATCTTGGAAACCACCCTACAGCCACGAAATTTCCAGAGAGACATCATAACTGAATACACCTGTGTCTCAATCTCACTGTCGGTGCAATACCCGTGGCTTCATATCTTAATAGGAGATGCACCTTCATGGCCTGCCTTCGGATCTGGATAATAGAACGCGGCAACCGCAATATTTACATATATGATAACGCATAGAGCTCCTTCGAGGTAGTTTGACTTTTGATCTCGCAGGAAATTTCCGACCACAAGGATTGCCAGAATCAACACGATGACGTTGAAGATGGAAAAACTAAAGTCCATAGGCTTGCCGAGACCCCAGGCGACAATAACAACGAGTGGACCATTGAACAACGCAGTCTGAATGGTTGCTCCTAAGACGTGGGCCAAGGCCATGTTCATTTGATTGTCCCAAGCTTCATCAATTGCGGTAAGATGTTCCGCAAACTTTTCGACCAGCGGAACCAGAATCAGACCAACAAAGCTGTCAGATATTTGGCGCTCCTCTACAATATAGTGGATTTGTCCAACCAAGTTGATGGCAATGATAGTAACCAGAGTGATGGAGACGGCCAAAGCAAGGACACATTCGGTGAAAGTGAGCTTAGCTTTTGAGAGATCTCGGTGACGATCCTTGTCTTTGTGTTCGTCTGCTGCGAAAATGGAATCGTAAATGCTCTCATGAGTCCGCATTTGGAACCATACGTAGATACAGTACGACACGATAAGTAGGATAGCAGTTATGCGAGAGAGTCCCAAGACTTTGGCAGCCACATCATCGTCTGTGAGATCTTTCATGAGGCTTGGGGTGGCGGAAACGGCTGCACCGAAGACGGCTGGAATGATGAGACCAAACCCGCTTCGAAGTTGTTAGTGGTGCGGTTGATGTGCTCAGGAATGACTTACGCTGTGAGCAACAAATCACTTCCAACTTCTCCAATCACCTCATCAAACGTTTGCTCATCATGACGAAGTCCTCCTACTGTAAAGCACATGCCTAGGCAAAGCAGCTGGGTTGCTAGGATAGAGCCCAGAATAGCAGCTTGGATGACCGGAATTTGATCATTCTGGAGCAGAACCATGAACATGACAATCTCGACAATGGATCCCAGCGTGGTTTCTAATAAAACACCAAACACCTTATGTAGCTTCCTGGACAGTTCCTGTCCTGCAAAGCCAATCAAGTTGGCACAAGGGATCATGGCGATATAATTCAAAGCAAAGATCCATACGTGCAAATCGTGCCGCATATATTTGACAACAATCGCAGCTGGCACAAAGGGCCACAGCAGGTTGGATAACAGGGAGAATCGACTCGACGACCTCCAGCAGATCCTCAAGAAGTGGATAGGATGTATACCTTTCCTGCCGCTCTCCCCCTCCGGCTGGATGCCGGGCGTAATCTTGTGCCCATTGTGATTGCGTCCGCTCCCTGCGGTCGGGAGGATTTGTTGGTTCGAGGAGTCTGCAAAGCCCGCCGGGTTGGGCGAGGAACGTTGACTTCGCATCTCAATATTGTTGCCTTTATCTGCGTTGCGTCTGGCGCGAGGCCCGCCTCGTGGTTGTCTTTTTGTCCAAAGACCCATTGTGTATTTAGAGAGGTAGTCGTTGCAATTAGTTCCTTCCCACCGGCTCGCGATTGCCAAACTGTGGTAGTAAGTGCAGTGTCTTCAAGTCAGGAGAGGTCGACCGAAGTGAATACTGTCCGTCCAGCCAGACCGAGCAAGCCTCCAGGTTGACTTCAATTGGGCTGTAGATTGAGATCGGGACAGAAATGGGAGAGGGAGCAGGAAGAACGAGAGGAAGAGGAAGAGGACATCAACGTCAGAAAGAAGCCCGTTGGACAGGGGGGAGATTGAAGATGAGATGAAACCTAGCCTGGCCGGCTCAGCTTGCATGCACAATCAATGGCTGCTCAAGCGTCGTCTGGGTGGGAGGGAGGATCATTTGCTGCAGCAGAGCGTCAGGTCAGTGCAGTCCCACGACCCCCGGCTAATTAGTAGGCGCGAGTGGGAAAGCATCATCCAGGACCGTACTGTATTGTGTGCACGGCGTCCAGGTAACTGACTGGCGGTAACTGGTGAAAACGCGTGGTTACTGGCCACCCGGTGGTGGTGGGTGATACTCCAATGCAGGATGCGTTGGTGTTGCTTTGTTTTGCTTTGTTTTGCTTGGTCTTGCTTGGTCTTGTTGTTCACCGCCAATGGACGGCTGAGACGTTGACATGACATCTGGATGGACGCAAAGCTTGATTTCCCAGATTCCCAGATTCCCAGATTCCCCGTCTTCAGACAATCAATTGCAGTGTGGCTGAGGCTCGCTTCGTAGGCGGGGATTGCATTTTGTTCTTGACACTTTCTCCCCCTGATTGTCACCGGACGGATATCATCAATCCCAATTGCAACATCGTCTGCTCTACCAACAATAAGCACCATTCCTTTACTTTCTTATTCTTCCTTGAATTGGGCATTTCGATGAACCATGGCTCTTTTGGTTCATCTTTGGCTGAAATCCTGCTGCTGCAGTCCATCACCATCCCGGCCAGCTGCACTCCACCGCTGGGCGTACGTAGCTGTGGCTTTAACGGAAGAAAGAGTTCTGGGAATCGAAGTTAAGCTAAACCAAGCTTTAATGCCAATCATACTAACTTCAGCTTTCTTGGGCGGAAATCCGTTTGACGGTGCGATGCTTAGTGGTGCTTAGCTGTGCTTAGCTGTGCGATTAGTTGTGGTACTTACCACGACATCCTTTCGCTGAGCGTTTCAAGCTGTGATTAGAAAATAGATATAACTGAGATTCTCTTTTACGAATACGCGGATAATGGATTCTTTTATGCAATTGGCGCTCAATGCCACACATTACGTGCTATACTGTCAGTGTATGATTCACAATTGCCATGTGAGAGTTGCCATCTCACCATCGCCATCTTACAATTATCGTCTTACAATTACCGTCTTATAATTCCCATCTGAGAGATAGCCATCGAAATTACCGGTCCCAAATTGCCCTTGAGCAAGAGATGATTTTTCCCAGTCTCCACCTATGATCCTTGACCCTTGGAAACGTCGGTCACATCCTACCAAGTGGAACGAGATGCATTTTCCAGCTTAGTATATCGTGACATCCCCCAAGGAATATATATATAAGATGGCTGGCTTCAGATCAGGGCGATCAAAGTAAATAACAATTCAGACCATAAGGGAGAAATACATGAGATAAATTCACGTGTTAGATGCTCGGAATTATCGATTCCTAATAAGGCTAGGTCGGCTTAGCCAAGCCCCTATTAAGTGACAGAAATGGTCCAAGCCAATTTATTTCCAATTCCTAGGCAGCAATGGCCAAGCTGCCATAACTACATACGACTTAAAGATTGGATTTTATCATCATGGACCTGAAAATCTTATGAAAAGCGATTTGAATTCATGTCGGGGAACCAAAACCACAGTTCGATCATTAAGAAACCAAGCAAGCAAGTCACCTGAGTGAACGGACCGGGTCCAACTCTTGCGGTCGTCCTTTTGGTGACTTTGAGCATGGGATTTCTATCGAGGGAAAACAAGCATGGGAAGAAGTTAAAAATCAACGATGAGGAACCCTCGCGTCAAGACGAGCAATCAATGAGGAAATGGTGGCAGATGCAAGCGCCGCGCTCGCAACGAGATAGCACTGGAGTCGTAGAAGCGGAGCCTACCCAGGGGAGAAGAGGTGGGAAAAAATCAAAGTCAGCAAGACTACCCAGCAACACCGCCGCCGAGAACCCGCCACTATCTCGAGCTTCAACGCTGTCATCTACAGACGAGGATTACCTTAGAACTCAGCAAGCAAATACCTCTGCAGGTCTTGCGGCATCGGGATCATTACCACCACGACGGTCTACGCGTGACTTACTGGGAGCAGGCCCAGGGCCGGGGTCTAGAGAACCGACGACTTACTCAGGGCCTAGCTTGACGAGGGAACAGCTGGCTGAGCTGGAGGGGGCGTTTTCGCCTACGATGGTCATAGTACAGAGAACATCAGCTCCTCGTCTGACGAGGCAACAGTTAGATGAGCTGACGGGGGCCTTTGCGCCGGTACGCATCCCATCACAGCCGGTGAATAGGTGGACTGGGAGAAACGGCGGCTCTGGGTGAACGTTGATTAGATTCATTCGGAGAGAACATACCAGCACAACGTTCTCTAGGATAAGAAGAAGGATTTAATTTGTAATTAGCTGAACAAGTACTCATATCTGTATAGATTCAACTTACATAACATCAATGACCCCATTAGGCCTGCCAGCTTTTGGGTTTCAAATAAATATTACTTCGAGTGCCTCTTCACTCATAAGCTGTCGATAGTATCTCTCCGTACGCTCTATTCCCTGGATATTCAGTTCCTAGCCGATGAAGAAACGATACAACAAATAATTCATTCCTTCCGATTGCACACATCTTTCAACCTCTCAAGTAGTTCTTTATGCAATACATCTTATTTGCCTATTATATATCAGATTTTACATCTCGTAATCCATGCGTTGATACTCCATGCTCCTTGCTCTATATTCCATATTCCATATTCCATCAATGGCTATTACTATCATCTAAGCAGCAAGGCTTCACAAACATAAAATCTGATGAAGTCCCACTTCGCATTATTCAGAAACTGAACACGAAAATCTAGCTTGTTAGGTAGATAAATCGACACCTTGGCTATAAGAAGAGATCTAGCTCCAGCCCCTTCCTGCATAATCTGTACTCGTTTTCCAGCTGCATGTCAAAAAATAAACGTCAAATGCTTCTTGACACATCACTAGCATAAGATTCGTAAAAGCCATTTTGGATTGCTTATTATGTTCCTCCAGCAGCGGCTATGAATGATGGGGACGAATTCATCGCTCTATTGCTCCACAAAGTGTTAAGCGAGAAGGGCTTCAGGGGTCTCTCTCTAGCCAATCACGTCGCGAATATTTTGGGGTGTCAACAAATGAAACAACATAGGCAATTTTATAAATCACGAAAAAAAAGAGCCTCTCAGGTGGACCTCAACGTCGAGGATGAAAGAGAGGAGACTTCGCAGGTGTGGTGTGTCTATATTTGGATCTTGACGTTCGGTGTGGGGTGACTGATCTTTGGTTGTTGTAAGAGGGCAGACTTTACCTATTCTCTCTAGAGGTTCCCCCGGTGCATCCGCCCTATTGTTCGGGACAAGAGAATCTGGTAGTGTTGATATAATGAACTCTGTCTAAAATTGATGGCTTTTACGGCACGGTGTGCTGTAGCGTTGAAATTGAACGATCAAGGTCTCAAGGATGGACTTCTAATAATCAAATATCAATAGAATAGAATATATAGGCTAATTTTATAGCAATTATGGACTATAATGACTAACGCATAAATTCATACGATTTACAATTTGCCTGTTCATTTATAACATCAACCTTAGTCATCATATCAAGTGACATGATCGAAGTTAGCATTCATCTCAATTTGGAGTTAGATGTCTTCATTCACATTTTGAAGCTATAGATAGACTATTACACGACACCGCTGAGATTTTAGTGATATTGTGTGGTGGTGTTAATGAGAATGAAGATGTGAGCATTTGACAGCGCCATAAGCAATCGCTGATTCGTGTTAGATAATAGAGCCAAATATATATTCATTTGACGTCTTACTTCATTCGACTATCCACATGTTCGAAAACGTCTTTACCTAGAGATCTAAAATCAACGGTCGAGACTGAGAAGCGTGCACTTTCCAACCCTATCATGAAATAATATGATGCGCATTTCTATTCTTTATCGGTTGCTTGTTACCTCTAGTCGTTTAACTTGAAAGGCTGCTCAAGGGCTCAGAACACTTTAAACAAAGGAACAGATAGTGCTTAGGACCATTTGGGATAATTACGTGGTCAAACTACCACTCCTTGCAATCAAGCATTAGCTCGACTACTGTCCTGAAATGATCAATTAAATTTACTTGGAATGATAATTGTTCAACTGTTGTGAGCGTGGGGCGCTGCAAGGCGGCAGACGGCGGACACGGATAAATCCTCGCTTATGATGATTACTGATTATAGAAAAAGAGATCGATTTCAACACCTCGGCTGGGGTCTTGCGTTGTCATCGCTCTACTTCTCGGAATCAGCAATGCGGCATACTCGTTTGTTTCGTGCGTAGTAACATGTCGAGAGCTATTAGATCCGGTGTTCAAATGGGCGAGTGCCTTTTCTTTTGTTATATAAGAAGCAGCGTTCCATCAATTTTATCACTTCCTATAAGTAACATAATCTATTCCCTGTTTTCACACGTTGGCTTTCTTATACGGCTCTATTCAACCTTTATTCCACTCAATCTATACACTCCGAAAGTAGAGCTTGTACTTTTCCAAGTAACTTTCTAGCATAAGTTCTTAACTACAACTCAACCATGCCAAGCCCAAATAAAACCATCTTGGTAATAGGTGGAACGGGAGCTCAAGGAGCTGCTGTAATCAGAGGTAAGCTTCCCCCATTACTATTTTCCCCAGTAATTGCTAACATGATCCAGCACTGGCAGCCTCTCCCTCCTACCACATTCGCGTTTTGACCCGGTCACTAACCTCTTCCTCGGCAAGCTCCCTCGCCTCCTTGCCCAATGTCTCCCTCATCCCCTCTCCATCCGGCTACACAGAAGCCTCCCTGCACTCAGCCTTCCAAAACATCGACGCCTGCTTCGTCAACACCAACGGGTTTGCCATTGGCGAAAAGGCCGAGATCTACTGGGGAATTCGCATCTTCGAGATCGCAGCCGAACACCACGTCAAACATTTCATCTGGGCAAGTCTAGATTCTTCATACAAGATCAGCGGGTACAAGCCGGAGTTCCGAACGGGTCATTTCGACGGAAAGGCCAAGGTGGCGGACTGGATCAGCGCACAGCCGAATCGGGAGGGAGGAATGCAATGGAGTATTTTAACCAGTTGTATGTATCTGGAAACGCTCTCACAGTTATTGGCACCTTTCAAAGAGGTGGTCAACGGGGAAGAAGTGATGGTATTCAAAGCACCTGTTGGGAATGGGAGACCACCAATGATATGTCTCGAGGATTTAGGCGGTTATGCGAAGTGGATATTTGATCATCCTGATGAGGCTAGTGGGATGAATTTGAGGGTTGCCACTGCTTTGGTGTCTTGGAATGAGCTTGCAGAGACCTATGCCGCTGTTACAGGGAAGAAAGCTGTTTTCAAAGATGTGAGCTTGGACGAATACTTCAACCTTGGGCTGCTGGATGGGGAGATGAAGGTGGGACACAGTGCTGGGGAGGATGAGACATTGCAGACTTACCGAGAGAACTTTTCGGGGTTTTGGAACACGTGGAAGGAAGATGTGCTTAGTGACGGGAGAGACTTTGAGATGTTAGATCGTTTTTTGCCGGGGAGGGTGAGAGGTCTCAGAGAGTGGATGGTGGCAGCGAGATACGACGGGCTAAGAAGCAATGTTTTAAAGGATTATGTTGACAGGAGTAATAAGTAATCGACTAGCTTGTGGGGCAGTTAATTGGATGTATTCTTTATGGGATCGGAAATTGGTTCTAGCAGTGTTGTATGATGCAAACTCGTTTAAAATAGGGGTTTATTCAGGTGGAATTTTGGTTATCAACAGTATACCAATAACGGTAGATCCAGGAATACTTGAGCTCCAATTTTATTGTCTACTAGCCATATATTGATAAGAATGGACAAAATGCAGTTAAGATTGGGGTTTGCTAACTGGCGCGTTATGAAATTCACTATTACAATGAATTCCAAATCTGGGAGAGATTCAAAAAGAGATATCTAATCTATGAAAATTTTACTTATTCCTCAGACTCGTATCCCAATTTTTCGCACCGTTACTTATGATACAATACCGCTAGCGCCATATCAATCAAAGTATACCCTCTAAATAACGCTAGGTAAAAATAACTCATCCTTGAATAATCCCAACTCACATAATCCTTTCGAAGTTTTGGGTATTCCCTTTTTTCGCACGTCTCAATCCTTGCCTTTTATACACAATTTGGCTCACATCATACCATCCTAGTTGCTCTATCCAGCCAGGTCATTGCACAAGATGTAGACCACAAACTCTGCGACAAAATCTTCCCACCTTGGACTGGCTATTTCTCTTCCAGTTGTTGTTCCACGTTACCAAACTCCTTCGCGGTCGTTGATAGTATTTCCCCTCTTGTCTCACACGACGGCCTTCCAGGAGCTTGACTTCCGGCACGAAGCCATCCATCTCCTCCCACGCAGATTTGTTCCTCTTAGAATATTCGGTGACTAAGCGTCTCCCTGATTCTGCTGGTAGGTGTTTAGCTTGATATTCGTTGGTTTGGAATGAGGTCATATCTACCATTTCTTGCTCCTGGTTCGCAGCGATTGCGCCGGATGAGTTAGCATCGTCTCTTACCTTTGCTGTAGAGTCTCCTCCAGTGGCCGGATTGTTCCTTGCTTGGTTCGCTTGGGCAACTGCCGCCTGCTGTTTCATAGCATTGCGTTCCTTTTGCAAATCTGCTCCTGGAAATAATTCCTGCAGACGCGTATACTGCTTATTTAGCAGGTCTATTCTCTCTTTATTAGATTCTACCCCGTCAACTTTGTCATCCTTCTCATCCTCGACCTTTGTTCTGGTAGTAAAGGCAGGGGCAAGCATAATTTGGGGATGTGGCGGGATCTGAGAAGATGGTTTATGAGAGCGGTCGGCAATTGCAGCAAGATATGCCAAATTTGATTGAAGACGGCGCATGCAACTGTCATATGTCAGCAGCGTACTGTCGCGGTGGTGAGCTAGAACTCACGCAATGTAGTCATTTCCGGCGGCTTTTGCTTCAATTGAAACAGTAGGTTCCTGACCAGCATGCTCCACAGCCTTTACCTTTTCAGCATTTGTGATAGTTTGTATCCGGGAGGCTTCCATTAGTAACTGTATGTTGATATCCAACAATAACGTAACCCGCTGCTTTTCCTTCGCCTCGGATCCCGGACTCATTGGAGGAGCTACATTGCCTCCTGTTTGGCTTCCTGTTGGAAAGTTTGGTGTTTGAGGTGTCACTACCGTTGCTTGTGAAGGTTGATTGTTTGGGGTACCCATCTGTGCTGGATTCATGGCTTGTGGAGTAGAGAATTGTGATTGCGGCGCAGCGTTTGGAGGAGTATGTTGTTGTATTCCGCCATAGGTGGAAGCCCTCTGATTTGGTGTTGATGCTTGATGAGGAGGCTGCATTCGGTTCTGTTGCGCGTTCATCTGCGAAGGGTTCATCTGAAAGTTTGGTGCGCCGGATGACGCAGTCATATAGTTTTGGGGCACAGCTGATGGAGTAGAAGCCGGAATGTTTGTGCCGTAAGGAGAGGTGGTATATGGGGTTTGGTACTGGCCGCTCACTGCGAGATGTCAGTTCTGGGTGAAATATAAGAATTGTAGCTGCTGAGTTGAGAGCCGAGGCGGCTACGTGACATTGGTGACAGCTCTGCCACACAATTGCTCACTTCTTCAATAGCTCGAATCAAACGTCGCAGGCTTGGTATCGACACGATACCTCTGTAAGTGGTAGATCATAAGGCGAGTGAAGTAGAAGGAAAGTAAACCTACTACTTTGACCGCCAGACATCTGCGCCAAACCGCTATTCTGCATCATTCCCATAGCACCTGCATTTCCCCCCATGCCGGGGCTAGGTGTGCCATAGGGAGATGGTTGAGCCGCTGCGCCATAGGCTTGTGGTTGTGGTTGCGATTGAGGATTATACATCATCTGCTGAGGCTGCTGGCCTGGTTGTTGCTGCAGTGGGTGCGCGTTCTGGGGCGGACCTTGGGGCCCATTTGGATTGAACGGCTGCTGCGCGCCATTTCCAGGGCCGTAGGTATATGAAGGTGCATACATGGCAGCGCGTGAGAAGGCTGCGATAGGCGACGGATTGCCTTACAAGGGCATGGCGTTGATTAAGGGATTAGGGCAGTCGCATAAGTAAGGTTACGCCGTAGAACGAGGTTGATGACTTGGCCAGAAGACTCGGTGGTTTCGGGAAGTGTTTAGTAATTTGGTAGGACAACTGGGGTGTTGTTCGGGAGTGGTGAAGTGGTGGTTAGTGGTAAGACGTGTGCTGATGGGGAAGGCGAGAAATTCAAATGGTGGATGGTCAGTTCAGTTGCAGGCAGGGGACGCTAAGGGCAGAGTGGCAACCCGTAACCAGTGGTTGTATCAAACGTCGGCAGCATTACCTATGCATGCACGACATGAACCTCAAGCATCATGCTAGCGATGGACAAGCAAGATCGATCAGCGCGTGGGGAAGGACAAGAAATGCCGGAGGGGTGTGGTAGGGAGGAGGTGGATGATGGGGAGAGGGATAAACATCAGACACGGGCTACATGGTGGGGTGAAGTTGGGGGAAATGCATGAGAGGATAATAATACTGTTGAGTGATACATACTTCAACAAACACATTTCTGCATATGCAGAATCGCTGCAGGGGCGGGACGATACTCATCTCACACAGAACTGTTACAAAGGTGATGTGATGGTACCCGCAGTTCAATATCTCTTCAGGAACACTTCACGCTAGTTCGTCAACAAGGAAGGGGATGCATGCCATATTACTTTTTCCAAAACTGAACATCCAGAGACAATGTGATATGGAGATATTAAACAGTAAGCTGGAGTGGATTATCTGTAGTAGCTCTTTGAACCTACCAATAAGTCGCATATGTACTATTCCCTCCCACAACCTTCACGAACTCCTTCGCAATGACTTCATCTACTCTCTCACTAGGATGCAACTCATCATACCAAAAGTATTGGTTCAAATTGCTACCAGCCTGGGTAACACAGGTGTTTCCAGTCTCCACGTCACACAGGTAGTATTGACCAGTGACGTTTGCAGGACTCTCCAAATACTGTTCTGGATTGTAGTAAATGTCAGAGAATAAGGTGTGTGTATCAAAGAGAGCAATCGAGGCACCGGGATATCGGTTCTTGAGCTTGACCTCGAATGGTGTGCGATATTCATATATGCTGTTTACCAGATTTGTGTACTCCTTGATCTTACTACTCGTCTGAGAGATATTTGCTGGCTGCTGAATGTGAGTATTTATACCGAAATCGACACCAGACAAGAGTTACCTTATTGACCCAATAATGGCTCGCAGCCAGAGTCCCAGGTACTCCCTCCATCCCATACAGAGGGGAAAGTTCTAGGGGTACAGTATTCATCAAAACAAAGTATCTTGCACCAGTTGCATATATTTGATCCAACCGCTCGTATACGCAATCCACATAGTCTGGAATTGTAGTGCCATTCAAGCTGCTGTCGGTCAGGAAAGCTCCGTTGCCTAAATCATTGGTCCCAATCCACATTGAATAGACAGTATTATCAGCCTCTCGGTTTGTGTAAAATGTATTGGTACCCGTTGACGAGTTCACATAGTTCACATCCTCTATGTAAGAAGTCGTTTCATCAATCACGTCTGGGAATGGTCCAAAGACATCTGAAACGAATCGATATACGATCTTGTTGTCGCATACTGCGCCAGATACAGCATAATTGTAGAGTCGAGCTCCCGTGTAATCGGAAACCCAGCGAGCCCAGGTTATTCCACCACCTGCGGTGCTATTTGAAGCAGGGAGTGTGGTTCCTGGTGGTGGAGCTACGCCATATTGAAAATACCATCCCAACCTACTCTCATCGGTGTAACTATGGCATGATAAGTAGTTACTTTGTGGTCTTTGAATATTGTACCATACCTATCCCCAAAAGTTACTAGATTGTCGAAACATTTAATCCCCCATGACGCATTGCTTATATCGACCAAGGTGCCCAAAGCAAGTAACATAGCGGCTGAAACACGCATCTTGTCTAGTTCCTTGAGCTTCCCACTTGATGGATGGACAAAGAACGTGTTACTTCGAACAAGCAACTGGCGAGTGAGAAAATAAGAGGCAGTCGTGCATCTTTAAGCCAAACCTATATGTCGGTACAACCGGCACAACACCATACGTTTTTCCGGTCCCAGCCCTGGTATTCACAAGGTACTCCATCATCATTATATTGATGGGCGCAGAACAAATTCTTCCCATTCGCCTAACGTGACAATCAGAAATAGTAATGCAAGATTACCCCGCAGGAGGCATACACTGGCTCATCAAAGACCGAGACAATACTCTGGCTAAAGTGCAATAGCTCTTGAAAGAGCAAGGGGGAAGTGGGAGCTCCAGCGGTACCTGACCAGCAGCCCGAGATATGGTGACGCACTCGTAACTGTTCTGGTGGAGAAGGGGACATAGCTTATACAGCTGAGGCGAATCGCCATAATAAAGAATTGGGGTTCAGCAACGACGATTGTATTGCGAATATTAGGCTAAATACTCTTTGGCTGTGGATAACAAAATAGTATGGCGGTGACAATAAACCCACACAAACACAACACGACACCTAGCTGTGCATGGTAGGTACAACCGAGAAGCTTAGTCTAACGTGAGAACATATGGCATTCCCACAGTCGACAGTAATAAGTCGTCTACAGAAGGGACCTAGCCCATATAAATAAAGCCAGTTCCTGTCATTGTTAATATCAAAGTCAATCCATTCATCAAGTGTTGATTCTCATTAAACAAGCTTTCTCTTGCTGCACTGGCACTACTAGATTAGTCTGATTGTCAAACCTAGAAGAGGAGTCCTCACCATTACTTGTAACTCTTTTTCAAATTACTTTGGTAGCAGTATTACCTTGAAGTGATTCAGCTGAAAATCTCAAAACCAGTTCCCCTAAAACCCAGATTCTGCTCTTGGTGTGCAAGCACATATTAGAGAATTGTTTGCCACGAACGTGTTCGAACAGAGTCAGCTGTGAGTGTGGATTTTGACTCAACTCTGTTTCACAGCTAGATGATTATATAGGCGTCGTTGAAAACCCTTTTTGACTCACACAAGAGTAGCAGCTGTGCTACTTATAATGGATCACCTAATACTCCGATGCGGTAAAAATAACATGAATGAAGATCTAACATGAAGATCTAATTATAGAATTATTTCTAGTTGAGTATCTCTAGATTGATTTTGTGAGCAGCTGTTAATAGTCGGAACAATTCAGAAGAAACGGAACAATTGAATCGGTACGATGTTCTAAAGGTATACAAGGAGATTCTTAGTTATGGTGCGATACAGAAATTTATGAAACTATGCTATAGAGACATCTCTGCAAATGGAAATTCAAAGGCGAGGAAGAACTCTTCCCAATCGAGTAATGAATTTTCGTCAAAGGAAAGCTTTCGTTATCTTGGCCAGAACCATCCCGAAGCAGGTATGGTATCTGAGAAGATTTTCTAGAATCATCAATAACTTCGTGGTAAACCTAGAACTTTCTCTCCGACATAGTTAAATATCATTTCTCGTGAAACCGGGGCGATTCGAGGCACAAAACACTCTCTCAAGTATCTTTCTACATGATATTCCTGTGCATATCCCATACCGCCCAACGTCAGTACACTTCTTTCGCAAGCTGTGAATGCAGCTTCAGCAGCTAAATACTTGGCGCTATTACATGCCACCCCTACCGCGCTAAGAGTAATGCTTTTGTCATAGGTGGAGCGATCATAAAGAGCTGCAGCATGATAGGTAGCGAGTTTAGCGGCTTCAAGATGCATATATGCATCAGCTAAAGGATGTTGTATCCCTTGATTCATCCCAATAGGGCGACCAAACACGACTCGTTCTTTAGCATACTTGGACGCGCGATAGAGAGCTGCATAGCCTAGGCCCAATGCCTCTCCTGCAAGAAGACAGCGTTCAGCATTCATTCCATGCAGGACAATTTTGAATCCTTCGCCTTCTTCACCAATCAATGTATTCTTTGGGATAATATATTTATCAAAGAATACTTCATTGGCATCTACTGATCTTCCTCCCATCTTCTTGATTTTCTTTAGCTCGAGACCTGGTTTTGAAATATCGAAGTCTATGAAAAATAATGAGAGTCCTTCTGATGGCTTCTTCACTTTTTCTAGAGGAGTGGTTCGAGCAAGAAGCACCATTCTTTTAGCCACTTGCGCAGACGATATCCAGATCTTCTGACCAGAGATCACATAACTATCTCCATCTCGTACAGCTTGAGTTTTGAGCGCCAGAGTCTCGAGACCGGTATTTGGTTCTGTTACTCCGAAACAAACACGATGCGTTCCGTTGATGAGGTTGGGAAGCATCTCTAGTTTTTGTTCCTGAGTTGCGAATTTTGCTACTGGTTGAGTTGCGTAGACATCTGGGAGATGTTAGAAGATCTAATTAATTAGACCAAGCTGGAGAAAGCTCACTGGCGTGTATCGACTGAGCTCCTGCGATGCCAGCACCACTTCTATTCGAGCTTCAGCTTAGTAAACAGGCAAGCATCAAAACCCACCTACTCTGAAATTGTATGGAGCATCATAGTTGCCTCTGAGATCCCTAAGCCTGACCCCCCGAGCTTTTCAGGAAGAGCAATTCCTATCCAACCATCTTTTGCTAGTGCCGCATGCAATTCATGGGGGTACATTCCAGATTCATCATGAGCAGCCCAATAGTCCTAAAGTTCAATAAGTCACTTCATCTTTATGCGGGATTTTAAAGCCTGGCTTACATCTGAGAAGTTTGCGCATATTTTCCCTACTGCTTCTCTCACTTGAAGCTGAGTTTCCGTAAATCCACTGATTTCCATCAGAGTGTTTTTTTGACATTTTTTTGTCGTTGTAAATTGCCTAAAAGACGGCTTACTAGGAAACTTGGGCTGACGCGTCATGATTCCTAGCAATTGGCATATTGGTCTTTTAAACATTCTCTCTTTATGACCTGTTACCAAGATCGAGGACTTTTAAAGCACTGCTTCATTGACCTAACTTAGGTACAGGTAAGCATCAACGTGTCAAATTATCTTAATTGCACGAGAGAAAAAAACAAAAACGTAGAATTAGCAAGAGAAAAGTGGAATGAATAACAAGGAACAGAGAGATGGTCGTATGTACGTGTACAAACCTACTGACTTTGAACTTGAAGCAACAGTCGCTAACGTGAGGGGCATGGGGTCATTGCCGACTTTCTCCCGAGGCCAGGAGCTTTGACCACCACGTGACCCAACCTTCCAGAACGGGATCAACCAAAACAAAACGAACCCGCGAAGTACATCACCAACTTAAGAACTCAACACTCCACCACCAGGATTATTTGCGACTAACGACTACGTCTCCTAGCCTTCTCCCACGTACGACATGACCTAATAACCTAGAATCTCAATTGCACACACAATATTGCGGCTCTACCAACAGCAAGACGCGCCTTGTTTTGATCCGCCAAACATGGCTACAATGCGAGCAAATCCGCGACTGCAGGTTGGGTCAGCCGCATGGATAGCGGAAGAAAGAAGCTCTGCTCTTCAGATTGCAGAGACGGAAGCAGAGGAATTTACTTTCTCGGCGCGTAATGAAGTTGAATGGCTGAATGAGCATATGGTAGAGATATTCAACAAGGACCCCGTGTAAGTCAAGAGGCCTTCCCACCGAAATTGTATTGACTTTTGCCCCTAGAAATGTAGCAGAGTTTTTCAAAACTCCGGGAAAACTACGTGGAAAAACTCCTAGAACAGTCCGGAAAGCTAAACCCTTAGAAGTACGCGCCGTGAGTACACAGTACCTTATTTTGAACTCTCACTAAATTGATATAGCCGCTGTCAGACATTTTTTCGAACACTCCCCGAGGAGGGGGACTTAGCCCTATACGACAAGCCCATTTCAATCTACCAGAATCTACCTTTCGAGTTGCTGAAGATGCGCCAACACAGGTGGAAACGGGGCCAAAAGAAGATCATATTCTTCCGCTAGAGGATGAACCACCTATACAAAAGTCAGCACCAATGCACTATGATTCTGGCTACTTTGGAAGTCAATACACGTCGCAGTCACAGACGACACAACCTACACAGCCTAATACTCAGCTGATTGATGTATTTGAGGAAACTCAAACCCCTAACGCACCTAGCCCGATGCCAGTGCAAAAACCTGCCCAAATTCAGAATGTGACGATACAAAACCCCAAATCAGGGAAGAACCATGAGTTTCAGGGAACTCACAGCGTTGAGGGATCGTTCCACTCTGCAGAGCAAATGCAGACGCGCATTGTAGTAAAAGATACAGCTTCGGAAGTGAGTGGTAATCCATATAGCCATGAGCGGAAAGAACCTACGCGTCTCGTCTTTGAATCCCCTCTTCAGACCCGGACTCAGCTTTCGTCGCCACAAAAGAAACCTACCCCAAGGCGGACTCCTATATTGTCCCCCACGAGATCAGTCAAAGCACAGGATGAGCGTCCACCAGTGATCGAAGAACCGGCTGAAGCTGATGATGAACCTATGGATGATGTCCAGTCGCCGTCAGAAGGCTCCAGTCCACTTAGGCCGATCGTTCGGAAAAGTAGCTTAAATTTCGCGTCACTACCGGCTCGAGAACCCATAACCACGAACGGCAATCGAGTTTCACGTACCAGCCATCTAGAGCAGACACGAACGAGTTATTTTGGTCGACCGACTGGAGGTAAAAGTCTGGGCAATACTAGGCTGGAAGAACCTCACGATGACGATGAAGATGATGATAATATGAATGTTGATGTAGAAGATCAAAAAGATCCGTTATCACGTCTTCATAACAAAACTTCAACCCAGCGATTGCAAGATCAAATTAGCATGTTAGGTAAATCACAGGCAGGTGGATGGCCCGCCTCAAAATCATTGGCAAGTAGCACCGTAGTTTCTCAACAAGTGAGTCAACCTTCACAGCCTCTTTCAAGCCAGGATGCAGTACTCCCAAATTCACCTCGGAAGTCACCTCAAAGATCTCCTCTTCGCAATCCATTTAAAGCTCCTGGTGCGTTCCCTGAGGATGAAGAGGATAGTTGGATCGGACCGTCTAGAACGGCCACTGGTCCGTCTCTTTTTAGCCCTAGACCTGGTATGACCAAGAGCCACACTACAGATGTGATGGAGGGTATTCACGATAAGGATAGTATCGGTGGATCTGAGTTCAGCATCCCAAAGCGAGGTGAATCACCAAGACATAAATCTCCATTTCGTGAACCTACAATCCCAGAGCGTACGACCAGCACACTCGGACACATGAAGTCGGTATCTACATCTGTTCTTCGATCGCCGAAGAAAGCTGGCGAGTCACCTACACAGAAGAAGCCCATATGTGTTTCAAACCCGGAGCCGTCTATACACTCTGAAGCGAGTAATACTCCACCAAAGTCTCCATCGAGAAGCTATAGAGGCAGTCCTCTTAAAGCCGCAAAGGACAAATTTTCATCGATACTGAAAAACTCGAGGGGTCTTTTTGCAAGTAGCGCAGCCATCAGCGCTGATGCTAAGACCTCCACAATGTCACCGGCAGCCAGTCGGATGGGGTTACACCCACAACCTTCTTTTGAAGACGCATTACAAAGATATCCATATCTCTCGGAAAATAATAAAAGTAGCAGCCAGCTCTCACAGAAGGTACCGGATAGCCCTGGGAAAGCCAGTATACGCAAGACTCGGGCTTCTACTGAGAAAGAAGAGCGTCGTAAGGAGGAGGAAGCAAGAGAAATTAAAGACGCCAAGGAAGCTCAAAAAATGGCGAATCAGTTAGAAAAAGCTCGTCAAAAGGTCAAAGAAGAGGCGCGAGTGTTCCATCTTCATCAGGAGCGGGCCGCCGCTGTGCAAAAGGAAGCCAACACCCGGAAAGAGCACGAGAAACTCGCTAAGGCTAGTCAAGTCAGTATCCCTAAAGCGACTAGAACTAGTCCTCGCAAGACAAAGGCACAACTAGAAGCTGAAGGACTTCTTCCTACTACCACTGACAATGCATCGAGTAAAGATGTTGAAACTGCTGATGCAACGAGTATGCCACCTCCTGCCGTCCCTCGACCAAAGTCTCAAATTGGCAGACCGGTAGCTAAACGACCTCTAAAACCTGGAAAAGATGTCACCGGCAAGGCAAAGCCTCCTACTGTGATCAAAGTTGACACTAAATCTTATCAAGGCCAAGGTCATGTTGGCCACCCATATCACCCATCAAACTCCACACTAGCAGCGACTTTGCAAGATTCTTTGTCAGGTATTTCTCAGGCGGGTACCTTGAGGAAGAAGGCGAGCACGATTTCAATAAATAGCACAACTTCGACGAAGGGAATTGCTTCTAAGTCTAATGCTTCCAAAGTCTTGGAGGCAGCCGCTAGGAAAAAGGAACAGGTATGACTTAAAGCAAAAACTTTAAAAATCAATGACTAACTCACTCAGGATGAACTTGTTGCAAAACGCAAACGAGAAGCCAAAGAAGAAAACGATCGCCACCGTGCCGCCATCAAGGAAGAGGAACGGCGTAAGGAGGAGCAGCAACGTAGACAGGAACTGGATCGTCGACGAGCAGCCGAACGAGAGAAAGAGCAGGCAGCACAGATAGCCGACGTCAAGAAAACCGCATCACGTCAAGCAATAGAGAAGAAAAGACTTGACATGGAGAGGGCGAAACAGGTTGGGGCGCCGCCGCCGGCTCTCCGTCCTCAACCTAGTGGGGACCTTGATAAGCCACTGCCATCCGTCCCCCGTGAATACACTCAATCCAAAGGTCCCCAAATGAATACTTCATTGCACCGGTCTCAAGATGACGGTGGACGTCCAATGATGGCAACTAAGGTCCCCCCCAAACGGCCTCTGCAACAAGAGAACGTGGATGATCACCAATCTCGACCAGCCATTCAGCGAAATCTATCATCTTATCAACATAACGAAACCAATTCCAAACGACGCAAAACTAGTGAAACATTTGACGATGACGACGATATGACTGAGCCTCGTCCTAAAATGACGGCTCCTCCTATTCGTCAGTCTAGTAGTCGCCCAAAGGTAAAATCAAGCAGCAGTGTTGGTGAATGTTTAACTAATCTAGTTCAGGATACGCAACCCAAGTCTATATTCCCTACTGGGTATGCACCTGCACCACAGCCTGGCAATCTTCAGAGACTTGCTACTCAAAATAACATGACTGGACAAAAATCCACACACCCTCTGGACATGGGTCACTTTTCCAAAGCGCCAATCCCTTTCGCAGCCCCTTCCAATGTACACAAGACACCAGCCCGCCCTGGTAACCCTCAGGCTGGTGCCAAGTCTGCGAAATCAGCCACTCGCTCTTCGCCCAGATTTCAGAACGGGGAGAACATTGAGCTACCCGAGATCAACACTGATTCCGAAGATGATGACGACGATGATGGTGATGACCAGAAGTTTCCGCCGAAATCATGGACCAATTCTCCTGATATTCGCAAACAGATAGCTTATCAGGAGTCCCTTGATCCAACTACTATATTTGGCCAGCCTGCTGCAATAAACATGGAAGAAGTTTTCAGCAATAACAAAGATCGATTTCACAAATTTCGCCAACGCACCTCGAGTGCTAACTGGACTGGACAGGATCGTTTGACTGAGGATGAGATCAGAAAGGACTTAGAGGGGAGAGAAAGGATTCGTAGACACGGTGGTTGGACCGCTGGTTCTATAGTTTGAGTTATCGCTTTGGGTTGATGTTATTGCATAGGATTACATTATTGATGGAGTTGGATAGCCTTTGGTAGCGTTCTGAAGAGCGCGCATGAGGAAAAGAGTAATGCATTATGTAATTCTGGAACAGAGTTTTGTTTGATATGGAGACTCATCATAGGGTTGGAATTGGTGCAGGTTCAGAGAATGGATATTATGTTTACCTTGTCGCAATTTGATCCTTTATGATCTTTTACGCTTGCGAATTTGCATGTCTGAAAGCCGCCAGGCTTGAGCATATTTTTTATTGGTGATCAAGTTTCAATAGTAATTAGTCTTTACGGACGTAATGACTTTTACAAATGCATATATTTTATGCGTTGAAGGATTTCATGAAAGAAGGAGAGCACACACGATGGTCTAGAGAAGAGCGGAATCATAACTGAAACAGCTTCCAGTCACAGAGGAGATATCTTTACTGGCACATCTATAGTACGCAGTGAAAGTAGGGAAGCCTCCCCGCCTCGGTGAATGCTGGTTTGTGGCTATCCTTGCATCACGTGGAGGTTGATGGTGGTTGCAAGGCTTCACATCGGGTGGTGGCTGAGATAATCCGTATTGTGACGATGTGCGGAGGATAATACCATAGCAAGAGCGCAACACCAAGTATGTATAACAGATGGATTAGTTTCTGGTTTGAGCTACCCTTAAACGTAGATACCCTGGATTATACCTATACCTGATAACCATTCCTCTATCTATGTAAGTTTTCAAGCTAGCAGATCTAGCCTTGGCATGTGAATGTGCCCTGGCTCACAAGGCTAGCAAAATTGTGGAGTTGTTTACCGCCGCGTGCAAGGTTAACAGGTCCTTGAGGCTGCCACTCCCTCCTCACCTATATTCTCACTCTCTTCTTGTACAACTTCAGAAGCCAAACCTACTCTCCAGACGTCACCAGCTCCCTTGGCCAGGCTGGAAATGCACCGTTCGCTCTTACTAACAGATTATTATCCTGAAGACAGGTGCCTCCAAGAAAGCCCAACTCGTTCGAAGCTTTCAATTGCACACATATAGTAATACCACACGTCAACTACCTTACTTCACTACCAACTGGTAGTTGATCTTGTGGCAGTCAGCATCGTACCGGTTGCTTTGTATTCTATGTCTTGCAAGATTAACCCCTCGAATACCTGCTCTTCTCCCAGTTTGCTGCAATCGCAGGGGCTGTGTTGTCAAAATGGTCAAGGCGGTCATGACCGAGGACTACTATGGTGATCTCCATGTAGCTCCCACCGCAGATGTAGCTGAGATCAAGAAACAATTTAAGAAGCTAGGTACTGTGCTGGCAGCCCTGCAGATCTTACTATTAAAAATCTAACCAAGATCATAGCTCTTACTTTTCACCCCGATCGAAACCCTGGACGAGAAAGCGAGGTCACAGCCCAATTTCAAAAGATATCAAATGCTCATGAAATTCTTTGCGATCCTCAAGAAAGAGCTAAGTACGATGCGAATCGTCGACCTGCAGGACGCTTTCAAACAGGTGGAAATCAACGTGGCAACCCTTATTCAGGTGTCAGCAACCAATTCCCCAAACCTCCAACTCGTGCAAATGCGCGACAGCCCCCACCACCCCCTCCCCCATCGGCTGGCGCACAGAGATATAAGGGGTTTACAACCCCGAAGCAGTCTGCATACGCAGCGTCGCAGGAGGGACCAGAGGCAAGAAAGAACACATATCAAGCGTGGGAAAATATGGCAAAGAACAACCACAGACCTGCACCTACTGCTCAAAAGCCGCACAACGTACCACCTAAGGGCACGTCTCCTTATGATCGGGAAGACGTGGGCGGATTTAGATACCCGCCTTCGCCTCGAAATCGAGCCCCTCCTCATGACTACGGCAATTCAAGACCTACCCCAAATGCGAGTCCAAATCCAGACCGGCGAGACCCGAGCTTTGCATCATCAAGTCGAAGGACGGGATTCACACCAAATACCCCTAACGGAGACGAGGCTGCTGCTCCTAAAGGCGCATATTTTACTGCGAGAAAGTCAGCCGAACCTCCTCCACCTCCACCAAGACCACAACCAGCTACCACAGCAAGACCTGAAGTCCCAGTCGATCCACTACGCCAATTTAGAGACGATAAGGCTGAAAAACATGATGTTCGATTTGATACCCGTCACAGCACACCATATTCTACACATGGGGGAGAAAAATTGAATCCTTTCGAGAACGGTGGCAGAGGAGAGAGACTTGATCCGCAAGATGCTATAAATCTAAATAGATCTAAGAGTACTCGAGAAACTCGAAACTCGACAACCAGAAACTCTTCGTCACCAAATATTCCTAGAGCTGGCTCTGATTCGAATCTAAACTCACCAAATCAACATAAACCTTTTCATCAGCGCCGAGCAACTTCCAAGCCAATCTATAAAAATCAATTAGATACTGACAGCTCTAGCTCAGATGGTGGTCCAGAAATCAATGTCAACTCGCGATTCAACCGTGATTCAAGGCCCTATGCAAAGCCAAGAGGCACAAGAACCTCATTGAACCCCGAATCCGCTACCTCTTCTTCTTCCAGCCAACAGCCTGCAAATACACAAACAAGTAAGGTCTCCTCTCTTGGTTATCGTGGGTGGTGACTCTAGGAAACCTGTAATAAAATTTAGCACTAACTCGTTCGGCACACGCAGAAACACCGCCAACTGGTTCTGGTCAAGCAGATACCAAAACAACGAATGGCGAGCCTTCAATGTATGCCCAATTTAGTTTTCAAATCCCTCCGACTACTCTCAAGCAATTCTTTCAACGTCGTGTGGCTTCTACGAACAAACCCTCAAGTGTTGGGATCGGTCTTCCGACAGTGTCGGAACAAACATCTTCGTATGGCTTTATTGACCGGATAGTCCCTGCTCGCTCAGCTTCTGACTTTCCGCCTCCCGTCAACTTCAACCAATTTGTGAAGGGTGGAGCGCCTTCTGTACTTCCCAGTGGAACTACTTGTGCGCGTCTTTTTGAAACGGAAAAGCAAACCTACTCAGTCTTAGATACGCTTGTCAAGAATAAGAATAAAGAGGCGAGGCCATTCGCACAGTGGAACTTGTCAGCTCCTCCTATGCCAGGCTCCTCTATTTACTCCGCCGCTCCCAAGCGAGAGCGGGTATTTTCTGTTAACCCTCTGGAAGCTCCTTCTATGGCTGGCAGCTCCTCCATAAAACTGAGGGCCACGAATTCCGAGTCTCCTGGCGCTTCCTTCGATGCGTGTCGTACTCGCTGGCAATCGGCACATGATGTTCAGCCAGCTGCTAATCTTTCTTGTGCTAATAGATTCACCATACCCGTTGACGAAACCACATTCCAGCGTAAACCTTTCACACGTAATAGTACAGATAGCATCAACACAAAGTTTACAGCAGACGAATGGAACGGCAAGTTTGAAGGAAATGGTTACTTTCAACCTGAACAGAAAGCAGCCAAAATGGGGCCACGACCTCGGACACGTACTGAATCTGGCAGTCGTTCTCGGGGTCGCTCGCCCAACAAAGGTCGGCCAGTGGATTCGCATCATGTGCAAAATAATGGTGAACCTCAAATACCTGTGGAATCTCCTAGTAGTACCACATTTTCACCACAAGAATGGGCGGACACATTCAAACAACAAACATTCATGCCTGCTCCCGGTGCTGCAGTTAAGACTCCTCTGCGTCCTCCTCGGAAGCCTAGAGGTAGCATTCCAAAGCCCACTATGGGAGGTGCTGCTGCTCTTGTAGATGATAGTGACAGTGGAAATGAGAAACCTCTTTTCACCGGTCGGAATTCTAGTGGTCCCACGCCACCAAGCCCTGATGCGATGGATGTCGATACCCCTCCAGCGACCAAACCTTCAACCCCACCAATTCCCAATATCGTGCCTCAAGCACATAAATCCGAGCCCGTATCGCCACACAAGCGACCGGCAGCTAATAGCCGAGCGGCCTCACCAACTGATGCGGAATTGAAGGTAAATTTTGAAGATCTGAACGTTCGAGATCTCATTTCTAGTATGAACCTGCCTGCACCACCTGCCGCACCAAAGATTCCAGAACCTGCCGATATCATGGGTCGCCCGACCGCTGAAGCCTATCAGATCTATCTAGTGAGCTTCGAAAAGTACATGGCGGAATGGGATCTCTACACCTCGCGTATTATCCTCCACTTATTTGCCAGAAAGAATCAGAATGATGGCATGGGTAGTCGACGCTGGCTGGACGATGGTGGTATGGAACAATATCGTCTCGGACTTAGAGAAGATAAAATCGTTCTTAGCCATCTGACGGCTTCTCAAGAAAAGCATGGATCGACGGTCAAAGACCATGCGATATTGAGGGAGAAGATGAAGAATCGGGATTCTGAGCGGCCTCGCAAGAAGCAATACTAAGTAACCGCCACTATCATATGATTTGTAATACTTTGGTACATTTCGCATCGAGCTTATCTCGACACTTTATCTGGTTTGAGATGGATTCCTCTGCTATTCTCAGACTGCAATATTCCAGACCACCGTTAGCTCTACATTTTGACTGTGTCGCCGTCGACTCAAGACTCAAGTTAGACTTATCAAACAGACTACGTGGCTTTACCACATAGCGAACCCAATTGATACCCATGTTTCGGAACTTGATACTGGCAAGTTACTCAACCCATGTGAAAGTCTTCAAGAAACATGGCCAGTCATTCTGTGTATACGAAAAGAAGATATGCATCAAATTTCCCATTGCGATACATCTTGCGCGTGGTATTTGGTAAAAATGAATGGAAGGGAGAAAGGGCCAACATATATAGTATCTGTTGTATCATTTGAGCGAATGAAAGCAAGGCGTTCGGGGGATACTACTAATTTCCGGAGATGGATGGGTCAATGAGGCGTCTTGGAACAATACGCACTTATTTATGATAAGAATTGGACTAGTCAATATTTCGATGTGATCTTCGTGTTTTTCTAAGGACTATTAACAAAGCTGATGAATGTTGAACTTTTTTTGTAAGATATTTAACATTGTGAGTGATTTGATGGCATCTCTAGCCTGATGATTCATGATATAACGAGTCTACATCGGAGAGATCTGATCTTTCAGCGAGTATGCTGTTGTGCAATACTCTGGATTGTGCTAGGCTCTGAATCCACAAGACGGCAACATCCTTGACAAATTGTATACGAACTTGAGAGTACCCTGTAGTCAACCCAAGTGTCATCTCATAAAACTTGAACTTGCCGTGCTTCTTCTCCTTTTCCACAGCATGAACACTGGATATAATGGGTAATCCTCCAATAGTTTTGCAATGAATAGCTCTAGATGAGACATAACTCACGATACTGTTAACCACCAACAGACACATGTCTCAATATGTAAGGCGTAATCTTCTTCCTTCTATCACACAACCCTGATCTCCATGCCATTAATATCACGCTTGTCATTTCAATTATTTCTTGAGAGCGGCAAATCGTTTTGCCAACTCATCTACATCTGGAATCGTCCCTCCTACTGGTCCCTTACTCTGCGTACCACCTTTGCTACCAAGGTCGGCCTTCTTACTAGATTTCAAGTCCAGCGTTCCAACCTTGACCCTAGGATGTAGATTATCCGTGCTTGGGCTTGGTGGATTAACTCTCAGTGGACTGCTTGGACCGAAATTTCTCGGTGGCGTCGCCCTACTCAACTGTTCCTGTTCTCTGGCCTTTGCATCCGCCTTTGTATCTCCTCCGGCAGGAATCGGTTCTTCCAATTCCTTCTGTGCTTGTCCGCCGCTTGGGTTTTCATCTTCGTCATCATTTCCCTCACTTGTCTCTATCTTCGGCGGCCAATTAACTCCATAAGTTCGTGCAATCTCCTCTAGGTACCCCACCACTAGTTCTTCTCTGGGCGGCGTAACTTCCAGCTTCTTCAACACCTTCTCACTCACCTCCCCTACCGGCTCATTCTGAACCTTCAACGCGAATTCCTTTCCGTATTTTTCCACCAACAGCACTCTCACATTCTGCAGTTCTTTCACATCTGTTCTGGGTGCAGCATATATAAGGGATTTGACGGCTTCTTCGAGACCAGGGTCGCATACTGGAGACTCCATAAGGCCCGTTCGCGCGAGGAGGAGCTCACAGTAGAGCTCGAGAATCTCATGTAATTCAGTAGTTATGTCAGATCGGATTATGTTTTCTACACGAATTTTGGCGGATTCTATCTTCCCAGATTCGAGGAGAGTGGACATGGCGCGACGTTGTTGTTTAGTGACCTAGATATGTTAGAAGAGAGACATCTCTGCAGTCGTGAAGGTTGACTCCTGCTTTTAGGGTCGCTCACAGCTTCATCTTTCTGCTGTACCATACGTAGACGTGCTATGGAGAGCTTGAGTTGGACCTTCAGCTTGCCCTGGTGGGGTAGTTAGTTCCAAAGCTGGTATATCTCGAACTGCTTACTATAAGTGTTGATGATGGTGCCATCCTTCAAACCGCTTCTGTTTCTGGAAGTAAGATATTTGGGGAACGAAAGATTATAGCTTTTTGGTAAGTAGTTGTTGAGGCTCAAAGTTAAGGTAGCCTTGGATGGAGGGGGTGGCTTGACGTGACGTTCGACTTGCAGGTGTGAGAATAGCATTTGTGACGGGCTCTATATGAATTACCGAGGTCTTCGTTATTTTGGAAACACAACCATTGTCACAGAAATTGTACAACACAGGCTGTTATTTTTAATTTTCCTAAAACAGACATCAACCAGTCATCATATCGTGTCTAAACATCCGGATACAATGCTACCGCGAATAGAATTTTCAGGATATCGGTACGATCATTCAGGGATATCATAAGACTTAAGTTCACATACAGTTGCGGGACTCTTTGGTAGAAAGGACTTGATATATCGAAAGACTTGTGCCAGGCCTCGCTGATTTCACGATGGGGACTTCAAAAAATACACCGAAAAGGCTTAAAGACTGGCTGGAGGAGAGGATACAGGCAATATGGACGAATCTTTGTACGAACCACCTCTGGCAACGCATGCTGAAAAACACCATCGCAACCACCATAACAGTGATACTTGCGCTGATCCCCTCAGTGGCACGTATCCTGGGAAGAGCAGCTTATCTCGCGCCGATTGTTACTGTGTTTGGACATCCAGGCCGTCGATTTGGGGCCATGGCAGAAGCTCTTGTCCTCGCATTAGCTGGCACATTAGTTGGATTAGCATGGTCGACACTTGCTGTTTACCTCTCCAGTCTGGTGTACGAAGATAACGCTCCTGCAGCATATACGATTAAGGGTATCTTCCTAGCCATATCGATACTATTTCATGGTATACTGAGGAGCCATACTCCACGGCTGTTCATTTTCGTGCTTCTATTGGTCATTGTCTCTGTGGTTAGTTTGACTAGTACCGCTGTGACAGTCACAACATCTTTCATCACTCAATTGCTGTATCCTATTTGCATTGCCACGGGTGTTCTTCTGATTGTCAACATTACAGTCTTTCCGGAGTTCTCGAGCAGTTTTCTTGGTATTACCACAATCGAAACTTTAGGAGAGACCATTGGGGTATTGCGAGATGCTGGCGAGTACTTTGTAGCAATTTCGAATGAAGAGAATGGAGACGATATTAACGACAAGACGCCAGGTCTCGGGAATACTTTATCTAGACAGCGAACTACCTTAGCCGAAAAGTCAAAAGTGACCGCAGATGTACCAATCTTACAAAAAGTATCGAATATTTTTCGGAAGCCTCATATTAAACCTGTAGCCACGTAAGTAACCTTCCTAGTTGCAACCCTGATCCTTTCAAAGTCCTTTCTTGCTATTGCTACGAATCACAATTCTAATTCGAATTATCTGCAGTCAAGGCACCACCTCCAGAACAATAAAACTTCAAGCGCTTACAGCTTCGAAGGCCAAGTTACGTGCCAAGTTAGCAAGCTGCAAATCCGCCCAGCAGGAATGTAATTTTGAGCTGACTTGGGCAGTGTTGCCTCCACAAGATCTCAAAACAATCAGCTATACCAACATGAAGCTGTTGGTTGCAAACGTAGTTTCGTTGATTGGGGCCTGTGAGAGCAAATATGCTTTGATGGGTGATTCTAATGACATCTCAAAAGAAACTGTAAAGCCCGAAGCTCGTTTGGAGCAGCTCCCAGAGGAAACAAATGCCGAGAGCAAGCCTTCGGATCCAATAACAAGTGCATTGGATTCTGATAATCCAGGCATACGGAAGGGGTTCCAAAAAGAAGGAGAGACCAAGAAGACCAAGAAAAGGAGCAAACGCAAGCTCAAGAGTGAGCAGGAAGCCAATCTGGAAGATATTGAATTAGTGAAGCCAAGAAAAGAGATAGAATTTGGGGACACAGAACTCCTCAAATCTCTTGTCAACCGTATTGCTAAGCCACTTTCCGAATTGCAAGAGAAGATAGACAGGAGTGTTGATGTTGTAACCTCCTCATTGGTGAGTCTTTTTGAGCCAGTCGATATCTCCCCCCTTTGAAATGGCTTTTCTTAGTCTTGATTAACGTGCTAATCTCCCCCCGATACACAGGCCTACTGCTACGATGTCCGAAAACTTCCTTCTGGCTCGAAACCGCCTGATGGCATTGAACTAGATGAGATCGACATCCGAATCGGTATTCTAACAGAAGCACTTGTAGCTTTTGATATGGATTCAGCGAATGCTTTGGAAAGAGCAGCAGCAATGCATGACCTTCAACATCCCCAGCTGGATATTATGCCGAGGATGGAAACATTCCTTATATCATCATTCTTATTGAACTTCCGTCAGTCTGCGCTACATACTCTCGAAATGCTGAAGCAAGCTCGAGTAATAGTCGAAAAACGGCAGCAGCGTAATGGAAGAAGAACCTTATATACACCAGACATAAAATGGAGCAAGTGGCTTACTTCAGGTGGCGAAGAAGATAGTCTAGCTTTACCTGAGCGTGGCAGGAAAGACGCTCGAACTGGCAAGAAGGATGATGATGCCCCAGATAATCCTTCATTCTCCACAAGCCAATCAACGCTCATCAATAGCTCTTCGACGAACCTGAAAGCAAGGCCTAGGAATAATGATCATTCGTCCAAATCTTCAGGGAAGGTGAAGCAAAGAGGAAGTTCCATGGATCAGAAGCCAATATCTACAATACTTTATCTGAGAAATATACTTGCAGACGTAATCGAATATTTAGTAGGAAGCGAAGACGTTTCTTACGCCATCAAACTTGCCATAGCCACTTTACTGGTGACCTGGCCAGCTCTCCTTCAAAATTGGAACAGTTGGTTCTCATTTAATCGTGGGGTCTGGGCTGCACTCCAATTGGTCCTCGTATTTGAGGTCGCACTTGGGACTTCAATCAGAACATTCGTCATACGTGGAGTTGGGACAACATTAGGCTGTGTTTGGGGATTTGTCGCCTATCAGGCTGGACAGGGAAACCGAATCGTATGTGTAATAGTCCTGGTCATTGGCATTGTACCCTCAACCTATGTACAACTTGGATCCCAATATGTCAAAGCTGGTATGGTTTCCATTATTTCAATGTCAATAGTGGCGATTGCGACAGTGGATGATACCGAGTCTACCTCGGCCAGTTCAAACTTTTTAAAACGACTTATAGCCTTCTTAATCGGAGGATTCGTGGCTCTGGTTGTGGAAGTGATGATATTTCCAGTCAAGGCACGGGACCGGCTAGTTGAATCACTAGCTTCATCCATTAGCCAAATCAATGAAATGGAGAGCTGTCTTGCACATGGAATCGAAACTGGGGCGAACATTGACGTTCACTCAAAAGAAGTATCTGATCGTTTTGCTCGTGCGAAAGCCAAAGCTGAGGGTGCTCTCTTGGCAGCAGAAACATTCCTCCCCTTCTGCGAACACGAACCTCGCCTTAAAGGCTCGTTCAAAAGACTAGCTGTCATATATGCGGAGATTTTGTACGTTCTGCACGCTATAATTGACCGCATGGATAACATGATTCACTTACGGCAAGAATATGGTTCTGGTGTTCACGAAGAACTAAACCCTCAAGTCTATCCTTACCGTCGCAATATTGCAGGCTCTATTACCTTGATCTTGTTTGCCCTCCACGAAGCCCTTACCACTAAAATTTCTCTTCCACAATTTCTCCCCTCCGCCCGCCTCGCACATCTTCGCATGGTTAACCGGGTACGAGAAGTTGTTGCTGCCAGAGGCTCTACTGATCCCAATCGTGCACACGAGGACGGAAAGATCAATATTGACGCCATTGCCATGAAGCGTATTTTCAGGCATAAATTTCTCTCCTGGAATGCGGCCTCAGCAGGACAAATTGAGGTTATTGAGTACTTAGAGGAGTTGATCGACTTAGTGAAGTTGTTGGTTGGGGCGAGTGAATTCCGCAGTGGCATGTTTACGAGGCCAGTGTATCAAGACTACGTGAACCGGATCAATTATGGGAACGAGGCAACATTTCCGCCAGCTGAAGCTAGTGCACCAGCAGAAGCGACTGCGGTCGTCGTGTCAAATGAAAAAGAAAGCCGTGTTACGCCAGATGTGATCCGGAGAATCACATCGTTTTCGACTAAGGAAGTTGGAAAGCAAGAGCCACGGCATATTCAAGAGAGCAATCAAGCAGACGAAGAAGAACTCCCGCGATCTTTACAAAGAGTTCGCAGCAGGCGGGTGGAACAAATGAATTTGAGGCTAGAGAAAAGCCGCAGCATAGATGAGCACCCTACGAGAGAAAAGCAAGGGAGTAATGTAATGGGTAAATTTGAATAGCTAGACACAGTTCCTGATCAGAAAAGACCTGGCGATTTCTGTGGACTTAGCTTTGCATCTAATTCATGCGTGATTTGGCTGGGTTGCTAATTTATATACTTTCGACCACATGTCGTCCACTGGTCAATAAGTAGCATGTGAACGTAAAGGGGTTCGCTTAATTTGTGCCAAGAATAGTTGAAGAAATGACAAGAGTTAAGTCTACTACTAAATTGAAATATATAGCTCAATAGCTTTGCAATTTTGGGAATTCGCACGCACATCACATCTAATAGCTAGGAATTGAAAAATATGCATTATGCCTATAAACCGCGCAGCATTCCGTGAAAGCCCAAGCATTTCGATCCATCCTATGCAAATCCATCCAACCAGTGAAAGAACACCTAAAACACAAGTCATGTCCCATTTATACATATCCCACATAACACGCCTGAAACTCAGCCCACCACCGCCTTCATACTTAGGCTCTCCATGAACCCAGCTAAATCTTCTTTCTTAACTTCGACAACACAATGTTCGAAGCTGTCAATCCTCACTCGAGCGTTGGTTTCTTCCACGACTTCCTGGAATGCGTTACCGAATCTATTGCGGCCGAATCCTTTAGCCTTTGTCTCCTCTTCTTCCTCGTCATCACTCTCCTCTTCACTTTCCGAGCCTTCTGATTCTGTCTCGTCTTCTTCCTCTTCTTCTCCGTTCTCCTCAGCAAGCCTACGTCGGGCCGCTCGTTTCTCTTCTCGGATCTTTTCTTTATCTTTGATTTTCGCCTCTTTCACTTTCATTTTCAACTCGCGCTTCTCGCTGCGCGCTTTGATGGCTTCGCGATCTCCGAAATGAAGCCCACTACCGCCACCACCTGTTCCAACAACAACGTAGACACCTCTTGCCTCATTCAGGCCAGCTACAACCAGTGGGGTACCCCGGCCTCCGTGACCGAGTTTACCTCTTTTGTCACGCTCTTGCTCAGCTATAGCTTCACCCAGCCAAAGAGCGAGTTTGGTCAGGGCCGAAGGATGAGTAAAGAGTGCCACATCTGGACCTTCTTTCACCACACACATCCGGAATGCGCGAAGATGTCGAAGCTGGTTCTTCTCAAGAAGTAAAGTTCCAGTGCGAAGGATGGCTCGATGAAGGTGCTGAGCTACGGGCAAGGCTGCAAGAAGTACGTCGATACTATGCAGCTATTAATATGCAGCCACAAATAGGGATTGAATAGACTTACTTTTTGAGGGCATCATAGGCACCCCAGAAACGTCCAACCCACTCTTCACCTTCTAGAGCTCCGTCCTCATCGGTCAGTTCCTTGCCATCTTTCCGATCCCAGCCACCACTTTCTAGAGCTCTGACCCCTAGCTTCCCAACTTCTAGGATTGCTCCAACAACTACCCCTACATCCTCGGCGCTTAATGTGGCTGTCCAGCCCCAGCTCCGAACGAAGCCCCAACCTTCTTTCTTACCTCCTCGATCTTTCCCATCCGTGTCTGCTGCTGGAACAAGATCATCCAGACCGTATAGCTCAGAATATTTGAGTAGTTTTGTTCTTAAACCTCTTCTCAACTCGATATCCATGTGTGTGTACCTTTCCTTGCATTGTACTAAGCTGATGCCCATCTTAGCAAGAAGCTTGTGCAGACGTTTTCTGCCACCCTCAGACCAGATTTTAAGTCGTGCTGAAAGATAGGGAGAATGCAGCATACTATCATACAGACTCCAGTGCCTAATTAGGAGGAATTTTGGCTCAGGGGAGAGTCGAATGCTTGTATCTGTTGGACTTCGTGCTGTTGTAGGTATGATGCCAACATTTTCCGGTAATATGTTACGATTTGAGGCAAAGCTTGAATCCGACAACTCGGGGGGGTTCAAGCGCCGGACTTCGTCTCTCAAAAGCTGCCGTATCCTAGATCCCCGTGTACCAAGCCAGCCAGAGGTGGATTTCTGAGTAGTGACTGCTACTCCAGCGGCTGATCGACCATACAGCTCCATAGAAGTAACTCCAACAATGGTTAACCATAGCAGATCATTGTCTTCCCTACCTATCTCCGATGCCAGGGAGTAGATCATCGAGGATATGGGTTCCGAATATGAGGCACCAAGAGAATAATAGGCTTCTAGGACAGCTTCATTTTTCCTTCTCAGCTTCTGAAGGCGCCGTCTTAGTGTCCTTGCAGAAGGTTGTTTGGTAGGCTGAGCAGGAGTCGGGGAAACGGAACGGGAGTCGCTTGACGCAAATACCGAAGGGCCACCAAGAGACATAAGCCCTCGTTTGGGCGCGCGTGTTGGCGACGTTATAGGGGTAGACTAACTTTGTCAGTGGTATACCAAGAATACAACGAATCAATAACATACGGAATTACTTCTCCGCCGCTGAGCGGGCCTATCGTCATCGCTGCTATCAGCTTCTTCATCACGATCTGACCAGGATTTGCGCTTCTGCCCTGGTAGTGGATCGTTAGGATTCAATTCCTCGTCCTCGCTTTCTGTATCACTCCCGTCGTTACTGCCGTCCTCTTCAACCTCGGGCATGTCCACGAGCGCCATGTACGCATCTCTCTCAGTATCGAGTTCCTCTTCAATATCTCCATCATCGCAAACAATGATTCCCCCTTTTCCTGGTTTATATCCACTCAGTATTTTCGCACCATCAAGTCCACTAAGTTTCTGCGATGCAGGGTTTACACCCTCTATCTGTGGTATTGAGGGAATCCCCCCGAAGACGTTTCCTAAATTCCACGGCCGGCGTGCATCTATTACCCATACCTCCACTCCTCCAAAACTGCCTTCATCTCCCTCAGTATCAATGCCTAGAAGCGTTCCAAGATCCACCAAGCCACCAACACCAAGACAGATCACAGTCCCTCCACTGCCACCCTCACTTTCCATCATAGGCTTGATCTCGTTGCGACCTGTTTTTTCCAGAGCTCCATAACCTGCAATCGGTATAATCTTATGTGATATGTAGTCCCCTTTGAGCAGCTGAGCTAGCATGTGCGAGGCACATACTGCATCAGGCTCAAGGGAGGCGAGAATCAGGACTGGCGTGGAGGTAGCATTGTTCCTTTGCTGGATGTTGAGATATAATTTGGACAGCAGCGCTCTGGGGAGATACATCGTTATTGTTACTGTGAGAGGTATGGAGGCATGCCCGCAGTGGCCAAACGATAGAAAGGTTTCTATGCCGAATTGATGCTGTGACTATTGGTTTGCCCCAGTTTGCGTTTAGATTAACGCGTTTATAAGAGGGGCTGTTTTTATGATTATTGCAGGTTATATTTTGCTAAGTAAATATAGCAGGGGGATTTGCTCGGATTAGACTGTATAGAATTGTAAGTTTGGCCAAAAGAATAAGAATTTATGTTGTCCGAAGATGTGTAAGTTTTCATGGTGGAGAACAACTTTTGGTGTTGAGGAACGCGCTTCAGGCTCACGACGCGTCTGGACGTGCCAAGGCGCTTAGATACCACCCGTCTTCTGGCCGTTCCCCAAGACTGAAGTAATGCCTATAAACACATTGATAACTACTTAGCTTAGAGAGAAAGCCATGATGGGCACTAGGTGAAATATGCCAATATATATTGTAGCATTTTTATTTCATTTCAGGTGGTGAAGTGTTGCAAAACGTAACCATCTAGCTAATTTATTGGTATTGAAAAGTACCATAGATTACACACCAGTGCTGTAGGTCACGGGACCGCTAGGCGAGTTACCCCTTTAAATGATTGGAAAACTTGTTTTCCTTTTAATTGTTAGAATCTGTCATCAACCAGAACCAGCAACAAAAGCATGCTGGATTTTGGAGCTTCAGTATGAAAAGAATCGCTTCAATTGCTCTCTCTTTCTAGGCAACTTTGGTATATGGATATATCAATACTTCCGCCGTATAGTACGGCGAATCTTTCTATCAACAGTCTCCGCAGTAGGAAATTCCTGTCACGTCATCCATAAACCATGATGAGCCGTATAGAGGAGGGAGTCGAAACGTAATATGAAGTGAAAACTGTAAAGCCTAATCCATCAGCTTTAGAATTTATTTGTAATTTGTGGGATCAATCTAACGTCCTGAAAATTGAGCATGGTTGCCTAAGTTGAGGTGAGTGGAATGAGTTCTGGAACTTTTGCCTACGAGAGTTGAAAATTCATCCCGTGTTCAAAAAACCATGTAGAGGGGTGAGATACGAGACCAGAGATAACATCACCACAGGCGGCCGTATATGTTCTGAGGAAGAGTTAAATTTTGCGGATATAGATGCGTGACAGCGTGACCTCTGTTAAAAAGTATACATCAGCAATTGGCTAAAGGAGGAAAAGGCGAAGTAGACATTCACAGAAACATTTCAGAGGCATTCCATGTAGCAACAATTTAAGCAGTCAAGTTTGAGATAACTGATATATATATAGCTAGGGATACTCATTGGTCTTGAGCATCTTGTGTGTCACACAAGATAGCTCTAGTACATTTTATTATGCTCTAGTACGTTGCAGGTACACAAATTTGTTCGCCAACACAGCTAAACCTTCGGTAAAAGTGTGACAGAAAGGCGCAGGAAATTGCTACCAGTTGTAGTTGCTAACTTAAAGGAGATATTTTGATTTGAAAGGGTTATAGGAATGAAAGTTGACCAAATCCTTTCTGAAATAGGTGAACGCGAATCAAGGGTTCAGGAACGAATTGAATCAGACCACGTGACGTCCAAATGTGTACTTACCTTTTTGTGGTAGACATCGGCCTCACACTTTCAAATCTGAATTGGCTTTGGTCAAATACAGAAGTGAAAGGTTCACTATGCATCCCAGAATTTCAACCTCATACAATGATATCCTGTCCCATGAACCAGACATCCTGACAGATCAAGATCTTCTGAGCATACCACTAAGCACCTTGAGTAAAAGTTTAGACCTGGTAATTGCACTCTTTAATACATCGTTCAACGAGGTATGAAGACTGATGTAGAACGTGACTCCGACAGCGTCTCTCCCACCATTCTGCGGTATTTGTCTATTTACGTTGGCTCGAGATTCATCGGCAGGAAGACACTAAAGCCACACAGCCTTGGGCCACCACCTGTCTCCACGTAAGATTCTCAAACTCAATTTCACACCCTATTCCGAGTCTGCAAAATCAATTAGTACACTAATTGTAATCAGTGGTGCCAAGGTCTACGAAACCGTGGATTTTCTGAAAACGAGTTGGTCCACGAAGTGGAGAAGTGGAGAGAAGGAAAGGTGTTTCTATCTATGTCAGGACGCTATCCACCATCACCTATGGATATTGCTAAAGCTTACCATAACATCCCGGATAACGCCGCAGAGGAATTGCCTGGATATTCCGAGATGGATTTCAAGCCCAATGAGTCTGACTTTGCAGGTACACCTCCTCCAGCCTACGTTTGCAATCGTTGTGCAAAGAAAGGTATTTAAGATTTCTGCTTTTTCCTTTCTACCATCCTTATTCACCAATTTTCTCATCCTGTAGTGCATACAACTCGCTTTATGTAGAGCTAGAGTAGCTATACATTTGCAACTTGTGATTAAGATTATAGTTTAACCGTGAACAGGTCACTATTTACAAGTGTGTCCAACCAATCTTGATCCAAGCTTTGATGTTCCGCCACACAATAATTACCAATGCTCTATCTGTGGTATTTATGGGGACCATTATAAAACCATCTGTGCACTAAATAGAGATCCGAACTGCATCAGCGAGAAGAGAAAGAAGGCGGAGCGGGATCTAGTACGCTTGAATAAATTTCGCCAAGGTATATCGTTGCCATCAAGCAATCTAAACCAGCAAAGCTAATCTGTTGGTGATAGTGGGCGACGGACAGCAAGATGAAAAGTATCACGTCTCCAAATACCAAAGCCACGACACAAGCCCTTCCACAGAATTTCCCTCATACTCTTGTCGGAAGCCATCTGGCATAAAAACGTTTTCACAGGTCTCTCGTAGCTACCGAGCTACCAACAGCTTCGAGGCTGTCCAAAACCTCGATACGATCGAGATCAGAATTGATAGAATCTCGAGGCCTACTGTACCAAAGGAGGATACAGTGTACTCTAACTTCGTACAAGAACTGATCAAAAAACACGAATGCCAAATGACAGTGAGGGTGAATCAGTTCAAAGGCCGAAGAACTGCTATAGATATGTGGGAACCAGTGGAATTGGATGTCATATCTTCCAAGGCAGAAGCGTAAGTTAGCTCTCATATGTAGAGGCTATGCAATTGTTGACAAACAGAAGCCTCTCTGCACGTCGAGTTGACCATTACGTACCCGAGAGGAATGAAAAGGGTCGTTTGACCCCATACGATGATGATTTCCTCTTAGAATGAAATGACAACGTAGTCATATCCGTCGATAGTGAGTAGGCTCCAACAAAGCCAGCTTCACTTCTAAAGGTAGAACATGGGTTGTTAGTTTACGAATGAGGTTTGTCCAAGAATGTCACTTTGCTAGCGTGGAAATAAGATGGGAATGAGACACGAGCTACTATTATCTCACCATAGATTACAACAAAGACACGATACTTATGTTGCGCCATAACTCCTGCAATGCATTTCTTACTTTGTTATAACTTCATTCCAGCTTATCAAGATGCTCCAACCGTGTAAGAACAACCTGTTTACTGGTTTCCTCGATCTCCCCAGCTAGAAATACCTCATCCAGGATAGCATAGACCTGTAATCTCTTGTTAGCAGCAATAAACACACACACAACACATATAGATAGATATATATCTGTTTCTTGCAAGATGTCATATTTCCCCGCGTCGAGTGCCTCTCCGTATGACAGAAATCCCACATACCTTGTAGAAATTGAAAACTAGATCCAGCTCGCACACATTTCCAAAGAAGCTATCCAGCACCTCCACAAAAAAGTGTATAGCCTCCAAATATGACAGCTCGTTATCGTTCGCGTCCACACACGCGCAGAAAAAGAGGCCTGCGTATCTTCTGTACACTATCTTGTTGTTGCGAAACTCTACAAAGTTGGATTGGTATTTTTGATCGCGGGGTGCTACCAGCCGATGGACCTGTCTAGGTCAGTCGCACATTCTAAAAGAGGCCGTCGGAATGAAGAAACTGGGTAAAGAGTTCGGAAGCGCATGTGGTCGGAATGTATTGAGAGTGACATACCTCCCCCTTGAGCTTGATCTTCTCTTCATCGTTGTATGGCGCATACCATTTTGCGAGCCGGGTTTTGCCTCTAGGAGCAGAGAATTAGTTTGAGCAGATACGGGATGATAGAATGGATAACATACTGCCGGTTCTGGATGAGAATAAAGGAGAGTACCATCTTCACATTGTCCCATCATGTTTAAGTCTAGAGCGTTTCTCAACAAGTGTGGTTCACCAGATTACGGTGGGCTGGGGGGACCATTGCTGCAAGCACCTGTGATCATTCCCTTCCCCACACTTCAAGACATCCAGCAGATCAATCCTGTAATCCACAGTTATGTTAGCAAATTTAATAACTCGGTTGCAAGAATTCACTAATCATTATTTGCTGGGCAGGCTATGACATCATAGCTGTAATATTCGGAGACGCATTTTTAATGTAGACAATAATGTGGTGCCCCCTCGCTTACAAAGCGTGCCCCTTAGTAACTTATCACCATGTTTAGATTGCAGTAAAGGATTACTAACCATCATCTACTAAATATATATATATATATGTGTGTGTGTGTGTTTGTGTGTACTACTTGCAGTGATTGACTATTCTACCTACAGCAGTCAGTCATAGTGTCATTTTCGAAGACATTTCATAATCTCCTTGCAGAACTTCTTGTCGGATTGAAACAAGAATTTCGAAGTACTCGTCGGGTGATTGGCATAACATCATCCTTGGAGCTTCAAGTCACTATTTAGAATGACTAGCCCACAGAGTAATGGGAAAACGGTTCTTGTAACTGGTATCAATGGCTTCATTGCGAGTGTTCTAGGGAAAGTGAGTCTAATGGTCTTCTCTATTTAACCATTTACTGATAATGGAGACTAGCTTCTTCTCAGCAAAGGTTACGCACTCAGAGGAACTACTCGCAGACTCGAAAGCGTGGATGGTCTTTTAAAAGGGCCATATTCAGAATATGTTGATCGAGTCAAGATCTTCCAGGTTCCAGACATGACAGTTGATGGGGCTTTTGATGAAGCAGCCCAAGGTATTCCATATTTCCCCTATCATACACATTCTTATTCGTCCAGATTTGGGATGTTGTGTTAAGCAAGTGGAGATTATATATCTGGAGTAACTGACAATTTTCAGGTGTTCATGGCATTTTCCATACTGCTTCGCCTATCACCTTCTCGCTTGACAGCTACGATGAGACAGTAACTCCGGCTCTTAGAGGCAGCGAAACACTTCTCAAATCTGCTTTAAAAGCAGGCCCAAACCTTACCTCTGTAGTAGTTACTTCCTCGGTGGTGGCTATTATCAACCCTACGGAGGATCTGGGGCATGTTTATACGGAGGCAGAATTTGCATTCTTCGCGCTCGAGCAAGCAATCAAAGACAAAAGCAATGGGGTGAAGAGTACAGGTGGTACTCTGTACGCGGCAAGCAAAATCACAGCGGACCGGGCGGTCTGGAAATTTAGAGAAGATCACAAACCAGCTTTCTCTATCTCATCAATTGTAGGTTTTGCCCACCTTACTACCCCCAATTCAGTCTGTATATTTCGAAAACTTACTAAATTTATTTAATGTGTCTAGAATCCTTCCGTTGTTGTCGGGCCTCCAATTCTGCTTCCAGAAAGCGGCGATAAATTGAATGAGACCTTGAAGCCCGTCTACAATCTCCTTTCCGGTAAAGCCAAGAACATTGAAGCAAATATTGGAAGCGGATCTTTTGTAGACGTGCGAGATGTCGCCAAAATGCATTTATGGGCGTTTGAAAATGCAGCCAAGTCAGATGGAGAACGATATATTGCCTGCAAAGGTTTTGGTCCCGTCCAAGCAGCAGCTGACATATTGCATGAAAAATACAAGGACACTAAGATTGGAGAACGGATTGTAGTTGGAAATCCTGGGGAAGGCTATTTAGGTTACAACAAAGAGACCAGAACTGTTGATGATGTTGTATACCTGCCCGCAAAGCCTCAGGTCAGTGGGAAGAAAGCGGAGAGAGTTATGGGTATTAAGTGGATCTCGTTCAAACAGAGTATCAACGACACGGCTGATGTACTGGAGGCCCTGCTTTGAATATGCTTGTTGGGAGAGAAACTCAGAAATATTTTTGTCTGAATACCACGCGTTGAGAGCCGTTGTGATATGAATTTGTGCTGGGCTCCCTAATAGAATGGTTGAAGTGAAGGTGGATCACAATAGCTTTGTTATAAAAACACTATGGCTTTAATGATATTTCTGCTCACTCCAAAAGCTTTTATAGTTGATCCTAAAGGAGATTTAATCAAAAGATTGTTGTTTCCTTCTGCTAGAATTATGATATCGCCTGCGATCTCGTGGTATCCGAGCGCGTTAGATAAATTACCGAAGCTAATGACTTTCCTGTAACCCCTGACTCGCAAACAACTGTTCTCAGTTTCCAACCCATGTCAAGAAATACATCGAATAGCTGTGTCAAACGTCTTTACTATCTACGCTTCCATTACAACATACTGACAATTGCGCACTTCCAGTACTCTTCGGAAACGCACAAAGTAAGCCTCAGATAAATAATACACTACTAATGGAACAAACTATAAACTTAAAAGAGTTCTAGGTCTATACCCGGCTCTGGTGATCGAACGAGATATAATGAGGAGAGACTTGTCCTTCTTGGTATGGACGATTTGATTATAATTACTTGGGCGCGGCATCTATCTACTCAAATCGAAGGGCAATAGAATAAAAGTAGGGCTGACATACAAGAAAGTTAAGCCTTCTGCACATTTCTATGTCTAGCATAAAATGTAGTAGGGCTTATTACAAGGCCATGGAGATATAAAGGTCTTGATGAATCAAATCTAATTGGTAGGTTCCTGTACGAAAAGGAAAATATTGGGTTTGGTGGCCTGGGGAACTCGGCATAGTTGCTTGTCTTAGATTTATGGCGCTAAACAGGTACGCCTTCGGCAACAGTGTCGTAAGCTCGTTGGAGTACTCTGTCATCATCTGGCACTCGTTCCATGGTTTTCTACTTTATGCCCTCTTCGGTGGCTGGATGATCAGGTGCAGTAGCTTGTCTTGAAAAGAAGCCAGCTGTAGATGTGTTAGCCACCCAAGCTCCCGAAAGCGTCGGCAGTACTTGGTTGTCATTAGGTTCTGTTCTCTTACCATGAAAGCACTAATCTATGGCTCTCTGTGAACCTCTTTCTGTTTCTTGGTTTTGATTGCTTGCATGGCTACTGAGGTGTTGGCTTTTGCCAGCAAGTTGTATTCTCCACTTCATACTTCATCCGGATCCTTGTGACCAGTATAAATGAGTGAAAAAGGGATGATACTCTCGTTCCACTTCTTTTAGAGCCAAGTCGTGACTGCGCAATCGCAGCTGCCTGCCAGCTAGCCATAAGCCTAAGAATTTGTCCCCAGATAGCTAAGTAGATTGACTAACGGCGAGCCGACACCGATGTCTGGCTTATTCTTATGACATGGCAATACCATACAACCCTGGCTCATTAGCCATGACTTCCCATAGTGTATATAGGTTGGTGATCTCGTCCTTTTGTTGGAAGTCAATCTAAATTGCACTCGCACAACAGATACGACCTTTTTACCAGAGGCACGGTAACCTGAACATGCAGTCTCTGTATCCACCCTACATCTACCATGATTATCGTCATAGGGGGCCTAATTGGCGATCCTACGGCCTATTGTCCCACTTTCTGAGCTCAGATACCTTTTATGCCAGGTGCGAGGCTACACAATGTGTTCTTCACCTCTCTTCGTTGTGATTCATGCTCTATTTATCCGTCAAAAGGTCTGCTGGTGGTGCCCTTGTTCTCGTCTCCATTATATGATCCACCAACTAAGTTGGCCTGCGTTCGGTATGCTGAGGAAAACGTTCTGTGTTTGTATGGTGAGGATTGCTGGACGCTCTGCTTCTAGCAATTTTGGTGAGCTCGCGGGCAATCAACAAGTCTTTCGCATACTAAATAACTTTCGATGGTCATCATCTTTTGATGAGAAGAGTGCGATGACTGCTTCCTGTGTGACGGTGCTCTTTGGGGAGTCTTGAGAAGGTGAAGCCAAGTTTTCTTTTGAGTAACTACACTCTTGTTAGCATTGAGTAGAAATGCAAAGACCATATTTTGTTGTCAGGTCAATTAATAGTTTCAGATTAGCAATTTTATATTGATTTCTAAAATAGAATATAAAAAAAAGGGAGAGATTGATTGGCCGTAAGGTTGAAAGATCGAAGTTCTTCAGTAATGCAATAATCGTATTAGATCTCTGTCTATCCTCTATTAGTTTCCTCGGGTTCTAGCGTGTGCTTGATGACTCTCTGATACGTTCTCTTCTCCTTTTCATACTTCTCTCGTGCCGTTACAGTCATTCTGGTTTAGACTGTGAGCAGTTGTTGTCCTATGTTGATTCCTATATTGATAATCAGGACCTGGAAACTTTGGCTACGGACTTCATTGGCCGAAACCCAAATTTTATTACTATGAGCAGTCAATACTAGGACTTCGCAAGATGATTTGATCTTGTGTAATAAGACTAGACAAGGTAGGCCATGGCATGATCTTAGTACCAATGAAACTCTTAAACAAGCGGAAATCTTCGGCGTGTCCGTCTTTTTATCTGGAGGCTGGTGTAGAAGAGCCGAGCTGCAATTAAGATTTATCGGATCTCAGACATCTTTCAGTAGAACGGATCTTCTGGCGGTGAACTTCAATTCATCGGCGATTTCATATTGGCTCGCTTTGACCAGTACGTCCCAAATATAGTCACGCAGGATAGCCTCCTATTACCATGCTTGATCGGCAATCTGATTCATGGATTACGGCGGTTTTGCTACCAACAGCAACAATTTCCCTACGTGGGCTAGTGCAGCTCTTGTAATTTAGGCGTCTTCGAATACGAAGTTGACGGGATTGATTAGTAGTTGTTACCGACACTTGAGGCAATCTCGTAGCAGGACTCCTCTCTTGCTCTCAATCACTCACAAGTCTTCCTTCAAATTTAAAACAGCTTCAAATATTATTTCGCCATTCATGTATGCTATTGTGTGAGTTTGTGAAAGTTGGGCAAACCGAAAGCGGGATGACTAGCATGGCTCCTACTGTCCAACTTTTTACTCGTGTATGATAAGTCGGCGTTCATTAGAAGCTTTGCACCCATGCCTGATCCCGCGCAGCTACCACCGCTATCTTAACCAGTTACCGCTGATATGTGATAGAAGACTAAACCTATTAACAAATCAAAGAGCGGGAAAGAAGCTGTGAGTCTGATTGCAGAACGTACGCTCAGATGAATTTCAAGACTTGCAAGTGCCATTCTTTGTAACGACATCTCCCCGATACCTGATACATAACTCTGGGGGAATATTACCGATCAGGAACTCCCTTATATTTATGGGTAACCTAATATATGTAAATGAATTTGGCAATCTGTTCCACGTTAAATACGCCTCTTTTGGCTGGAAAGGTGGTATGAGGATGGAATCCGCAAAATAGGGGATGTCCATGGGCAATGTACTTTAAACGATTCGAAGCTGCCAAGATCAAAGATTAGAGAACATGGCATGACTTTGGATCCTTGCCGAGTCAAGAAAGATACGGGGTTTGTGAATTTAGCATTCTCGGACCGGATCCGCTATATCCATTCTGCTGTACGGGAATATGTATATTGATTACCAATCAACCTTGATTCATGGGGGCAATGCACTTTGGCGGTGATGACAGCATGGTCTCCATGTTTCATATTGTAAGAAATACAACAGGTTTCCTCTGCGCAGCCAGGAAGACCCTTGTGGCTAAGGAGGACTCCGCAGGACCCCAAATCTGCCCATGATATGGTGGAGGCAGTCAAAAGAAATTGAGAATTTTCGCCTTAGAAAGTCAGTCTCTCTTCAAGTTTGGGAATATTTTAGAGAACTCTGAGTGCACACTTTCTGGGTAGTTCATTGAAGATTTTCCGACGACAAACATGACTTGTGTAGATGCGAACAATACTGGCCCATTCGTTCCTGGTCCTTGGCAAGCTTGACCTGCCCCTGAGAATCCCGTCACCACCGAGTTCCCACCAGTGATGGGAAGGATCATTTGCAGGTCCAATACATATGAACTAAGCTACTCTTTCGAGACTGACCAGTAAGCCTGGTTGTATCCATCCGTCAATATTATCGTACATGAATTACATGAGTATTACCTACTCAGCTGTGAAGACAAGGCTAGCGCTTGATTTCCCATGCCTACTAGCCAAGCCAACATTGGCTCACTCAAAAGTTTCCCAATACAGCACTCGCTTCGTAGTGTGCGCCAAATCGTTGCCATTGTAGATATTTTAGGTTCATGGCAGTGGCAATGTCGGGTGTACTTGCAAAACTTCCCTTTTTGGTTGCCACACTGGTTGGTGTTGTGACACCGCGGGATTATCAAAACGTCGAGCTATATCGTACGTATCGAAATTGAGACTCACTTCTATTAAGACCCCTTGATCGCCCTTGATCGCTCCCGAACTTCATCATTCTCATCCCGTCTTCGAGTGTAAGTTCTGCACATTCAATGCAGAATTAGTCATGTCTCGCATACCTTATAGAGATTCGAGTGTTCTACCTCAGGGCCTTCCACCACTCAATCTATTTCGAATGCTGGCGCATTCTCCATCAACACTTCCGCATGTGATCAGCTTAGGCACGGCAGTATTTCGAGACACATCACTTTCTCCACATCTACGCGAATTACTCTGCCTACTAAATGCTCAGCGTCTCTCATGTCAATATCAATGGAAGCAGCATTTATCAATTGCCAAACAAAATGGGGTGTCTGATGAACAGATTGCAGCTTTATTGTCAGTAGACATATCATGTGATATGTTTTCGGAGGAGGAAAAGGCTTTACTGGAATTTGTAGATCAGGTTATCGAAAGACCAGAAGTAGATGAGGAAACTTTCGCAAAAGCTCGAAAACACTTCAATGATCAGATATTAGTTGAGATTGTAACGATGCAGGTAAGGCCAGAACAAACTTTTCGAAGTGGAATTCCCATGACTAAGGAATATAGGGATTCTATTACCAACTCGCGAGGGTAGCAACTGTTTTCCGTGTGGACTTTGAACAAACCAACAGGAATGATCCCTTGAAAGTCATGGATGACGGAAATGGAAAATAGACTGGCCTTTCGTGATTACTGTATGGTGATTACCTGCGTTGCATGAGTAGCTTGGCAAGATTTGGACAATTGCCGGCATGGCCGGCATTGAGAAATGCAAGTAACTTGACTTTGCTTACTCTTTAAATTTGGATTTTGGAAAGAGAGGAGAATTCGAGAACATAGTCACAGTTGATAGTCAAATCTGACTAGAGTTTTGTCTCAAGGCTTAGATGTTCCGCTTTTATGATGTTTTCAGCTTCAAACTGCTTTACCAGAGATATCTTACACATTTGGAAATTCCGTCGTTTACCACCAAATCTATGTCGAAATAGTGGATGGTCAAATCTACACCCTGTACGGTCCTCTTATTTTCCATCGTGTATATATAGTTAGATAGATCCCCATTAGTTAGAAGAAATAATCAACCCATAATCAAGCTACTATTACTTTTAACAATCTACTCTCCTCATGAACCAGAATATCTTACTTTTTGATAGAACCAGCTCTTCAATTTGACCGAAGGGAATTAGTAACAACTATAATTTCGCACCATAAGCATCTACCGTTACCTGCTATGTGAGCATAATGACATAATACTATTGTAATTATTAAAGTTCAATCCTCTCTTGATCTCTTCCATTGTGCTAATCTTTTCTCTCCTGGACACACTTATCTTATTCTATATAATAACCAGGACCCTCTTACTAACGCCTTACATATACTGCTATGCCTCTAGCTCTAGCTGCTATAAATATCAGATTTATGATTGTGGCAATATTAATACTAAATGACAATATCGGTTTCAATAAGTAATAGCATCACATATAATAATAAGAAGTTCTTTCTGCATAAGTGCAATAACATAGATCTAAGTTTACATAATAGTATAGGTATAAGTATAAATCTAATGGTTATTATTACTAGTTTCTTTAGCCCTGCAATGGTTGAACTGATGATCAAAGGCACCCAACCACTTAATCCAAGTGCTTTCGATGTTATTGAGCACTGCCTGGAGGGTGGCCATTGTCGCATGGTCAGCTACCCTAATTGGACTGCTGATACATTGATAAGAGCAGCCAGAGGAAGTGCACAGGGAAAGAAGATCTGTTATTAGTACTTGGGTGTTTGTTTTGTGAGGTTATTTGGGAGGATCTTGAAGTCTGGTGTACGTAACTTGCCGATGTAAAGGGCTGTACCCGCGCTGCTGCTGCTGCTGCTACTGCTGACACACAACACAGCCTCTGTTACGTTACGGCATACCACCCCGCCCAGAATATAGGAAACAGGCTCACTATATAGTCTTTCAAACTAATCAACTTCTCAATCTTTGGGTTTAAGTGATACAAAATTACGGCAAAGGCTATTAAACAAATGATACAAAACGCGATTTGGCCCCTATTTTGAAGATCGGACTTGTATCTCCAAAAATGGTGCTGAGCAATAAGTGATGTGGCCATTATTTACTCAAAAGAACCTGGAGAACAGTTCATTGCTAAATTATGTGTAACTTATATTAAATCTTTCGGAATTTATAAGTCGCTGCATGTCTTAAAACCACCTTTAGCTCGAATTTCACAACACCTCTTGAAACATTTTTAATTAAACCTTTATTAGAATTACCTAGACAATTTATATAACAAGAAGTGCAAGAAAACATTTGAATGGAGTTTATTCCACAAGACCGCTTGGTAGCCAACCTGTGATTACTCCACTCTAGCCCAGAATATTTTGCCAGATGGAGAAATTTGCTGGATGACACAAACTAGCACCTGTGGCCACTCAGTTGGGGCAAGTCAAGACATAAAGTCTATTTTGCTGCTTATGAAAATAACAACTATACGACTGCCGTAGAAAAGCGTGAAGGGCTTGGGTCTAGACCGTATTTATACACATTCAGACGGTTGCCAGCTCCGCAAAATTGCGCTTTGTTACCTGGGCATACCGTGTTGCATTCTCCAGTTGATGTAGAGACACTTCCACTGTTCAAACTGTTGCCACAGTAGCATTCACGTCCATACTCCACTCCAAACAAAGCGAATCCGGAACAAGCCGCGGCACACGTTTCAATTGTCATGTAATCGTTATAGAAGCTTCCCTTGGACAAGGCACGTTGAGTCGTTGCCTCTGTGTAACAACCCGTTGTAAAGTAGCCAGGGTACGGTGTTGAAGTTGGAGCTATAGTAGTGGTGGTGGAAGTGGCCAAAGATAGAGTGGTTTCTGGAGAGTCGCCAAAGGAGTACAGGTTCAAACGTGAATCGCCACCACATATCTGTTTGGAATTGCCTGTACACAAGTTTTTGCATTCTGAGGAATCAACTTGCACGCTTCCAGGCTGAAGCACGTTGCCGCAGAAACATTGAAAATAATATTCGAGTCCAAAGTATTTATAGCCAGAGCAAGTCGCAGCACATTTTTCAATTGTCATAGCATCATCATTAGAGGACTTCAAGTTGAGAGCACGGGAATTCGTTGCCTCAGAATAGCATCCCAGAGATCTGAACAAGGTAGTTTGAGGAAGAGTGCGAGTTGATGAAGGCAATACCGAGCTGGTTACCGAGGAAACGGTCTTCTGGTAGATGTTCAGACGATTTCCAGCTCCACAAGTCTCAGTGGCCAGACCCGGACATTTGAAGTTGCAATCTTTTTCTGGAGCAGAAACACTACCCTTGTTAAGCTCTTTTCCACAATAACACTCTCGGCCATATTCAACTCCGAATATTGGAAATGAAGCGCAGAAGGAAGCACAACGCTCAACCGTGAGCAAGTCACTGAAAAAAGATGCACCGGATAGTGCCCGTTGTCCTGTTGCCTCAGTATAGCATCCAGAATAAGCCCAAGCTGAAGACTGAGACGCCGGTAGGGTTAATGTTGTTGATGTTGTTGATGTTAATGATGTCGTTGGTGTTGTTGATATCATGGAGCTTGCTGATGTTGATGATGTTGATGATGCTGATGATACTGATGATGCTGATGATGCTGATGATGCCGATGATGCTGATGATGTTGATGATGTCGTTGATGTCGTTGATGTCGTTGATGTCGTTGATGTCGCTGATAATATTGTTGATGTTGATTGAGAGCTGATGCTGCTATAAAATAATAAGTATATTGATATACTAGTTTGCTAAGAGCTTAACAAAATCAAGATGAGACTGAGTTCACTGGAGATACAGTTGGTGAAAAGAGTACTTCGGGATATGGAGTTTGATATTCTTGTAATAGAAGGAGTGACAGACCTTGAACTTGACAGGACTGTGTTAGAACTACTCAAGGAGGGAGACACTGTGGACGTCGTGGACCCAACACTGTTAGTGCTAACAGAGCTTTCACTTGCAGAAGATGAGGTTGAGGAAGCTGTAGATGAAATCAAACTGGTAGTGGGCGAACTTGTTGTGAAATCCGAAGTAATACTGCTAGAGCTTGTAACATCTGCGGTTGACGAAGTTGAAGTCACAACAGGAGCGCAATACTCAGCGAAACCTTGGACGTTGTTCAAAGAAATTTGTCCGTTCAGAGCAAACAACCCTCCATTTGAAGTTACCCCTGCGTTCGCAGTGATGGAAACTTGCGCAAGGATTGTTCCCGAAAACTGAGTACCGATTCCTAAGGTTGCAGACGACCCAACTTTCCAAAAGACATTGCAGGGTAGCGCCCCACCAGCAAGTATGACAGACGCGCCAACAGAAGTTATCAAAGTACTACCAATCTGGAAATACCAGGCATCTGTAGGCGATCCAGTCCCGGCAAGAACCAAGGTTCCAGTAAGCTGTGCTGATGTGGTGAATCTGTATGTTCCAGGAGCCAAAGTCCTTCCTCCTAAGTTGCCCGTTAATATAATGAAGCTGCCCAAATTAGCAACGGCATTATAAGCCGCCGCCGCATCATTTAGAGCTGTGGTGGCTTGACCACCAAGGTTCCTCTCTCCAGTATATACTCCTGGTGGAAAGCCTACAATGGAAGTTCCACCAGTGCCGATGTTGCCTATTATTGTGGTTGGTCCGGTGTTTAAAATAGATGTGCGGCTAAGGCCTCCATATGTTCCTGCTGTGGCAAGGTCTATCTAGGACTATTAACATCATCCAGGGTATCTGGGGCAATTTTGAACTTACATAGACGTATGCCTTCACAATTAATGCGTGTCCCAAGACGACGAGGAAAAGATTGAATTTCATATTCATAGAAATTGCAACGAGAATATAGAAAGTGGAAAAGATAAATCGGAACTGACCGCAGCTCAAACTCTGGGACAAGTCCTCTAGAAGAGACACTACATCAATATTAGTTACCGAAAAAGGGCTTCTCCTGCCGTCAATGGCTGAGGCAGACTAGTGCCAATACATAAAGTTAGTGAAATGGTTAGTAGGTCATGGTGGCTGGCACGTCCCTCAATATTGACCCAATATTGCGGTTCGGTCGATCAAGTATTAACAAAGCCCAATGCGGAAGATAGCCCACTTCTAGATTCCAAAAGGCCCCAAATTCATGTAGGTAGCGAACAAGAAGGAGACGAAGAGAGCTAAACTAAATAGCTATTGAAAAGTAGAGTCTTCTAGACAAGTTCTAGTCGCTCAATCCCGCCCGCTCTTTGAAATACCGCTGGGGTCGGCAATTTCCCCATCTATTACAGGTTAATCGCAATCGCGACTAGTCTTTTGTTCTTCGGCTTTTTCTCGCCGACCACCTTCACGGGTGTTACTACCTGACTGCCAAGAGTAGTGTGGCCTTCAGGCAGGGTTCGTGAAATTAGGGTAGATCCCCATGGATCTGAGGAGCCCTCAGGAAGAGTCGTTGACCTGGATGAAATAGTTCGTTAGTATGGCTACAAGGCCTCAGGCCTAAACATTGCCGAGAGATGGGAGGCTCAAGGCGGGGTTCGTAACATAGTCCAAACCCCCTTTCTAGTCACGTTCTTCTATTTCCCGATATTAACATAGTGAACCAGAATTTTCTCGTTCAAGAGACTGTCTCCAAGCGACAAAGTCAGCATCTTATCAAGATATAATCTTGAATCAGAGCATAAGTTGAAATTTTCTTTGGGCAAGAAGATTAATGCGGAAATTTGTAGATCGAAATGAGAAAGTAAGTTCTGAACATATGGGTCACATATAGCCATTGGTATACATTGGTAAAGTATTGGCCCAAAGTATGTAAATGTTGGCTACCTACCAGATTATGTGGTTCACTTACAGACGACTATATGTAACTATACAGTCTGGTGGTTAGATTGAACCCTGTGGTTTCTTGACTTAAGTTAGCTAGGGTTCCCCTCTAAGAAGAGCGAAGCTTTTGTAAACAAGTAACATCCGCACGTGTTATTCTATGCTTAGCCCTATCCTAGCAGGCATTGTGCTAATTCTAAAACCTTGTCCTAGCTTTAACAGGAAGCATGTTTTATGTTACCAAGGAGAGTTTCAAAATCGTAGTAATAACTAGTACTAGAGATATAGAAGCTGTTTGTCACGAATCTAGATCTCAAAGCCTGGGTATTTAGGAAGTACTCCGCTTCTAGAGGATAGCTAGGGTAGGGCTAGAAGAGATTGGCCACGAAGCTCTCTACTTCTAGAAGAAGTCTTTTAGAAGAGAACGGTTTCACCACAACTTAGGCACAGCCGCGTCATCTTTCACCGGCAGCCAGATTGTCAGAAAAAGGCCCACTGAAACCATCGACTTACGTAGAGCCTGGCCGAATCAAATTTCTATGCAATAGATGTAACACCATGAAATGTTTAGCAAAAGATACCCCAATAAGCTCTTGTGGTAGGAGCTATCTTCGATCTCAGAAATACCTGAGTTGCAGATCAACTTATACAAATACAAACAAAACTGAGGAATTGGGAAACATAGCTATAAGATCAAACATCTTTTTTGTCGGTGTTTATACTTGTGTTAGGTAAGATATTGGTTTTATTATATCCCATTGTTCGAAAACTATACAGTAAGTTTATGTATAATCGCTAAGTTAAAACCGTGTCCCAAATATATGATCCTTGTCACTGGAATGAATCGTGCTTTTTCGAGAAGTTACACATTTGGAACAGAAAGTAGAATCAACTTTACCTGACATTCTTGTGTTCATAGTGCCGTATCTCAAAATCTACTGACCCGAATCTTTTTTCGGTACAGATTATTTGCAGGTAACTACGTATGGTGAGATGCGTAGATCTTAATTTCGGCTTCGATCATAATATAGCATGCAACCAAATCTAGTCACATTTAAAAACAATATTATTCTGAATACATTATACAGAACTTGGAGCATTGGATAGTGCGCATCTTCTAGTCGAGTGGTCAATTGGTTTAAGCACAACTCGTTCTGTTGCCATGTATACACAAACAAAGTCAAGATCTGGTCGCCTCTCTCCTCCTAATATAGTTTTAGCTTGACCATACTATTTTCTAGCTCACCACTCTTTACAGATACTCTACGGTCGGCTTTGAACTGCTGCAAACTTGCACAATGGAATGGCGAGCTTTGAAAAACACATCTGAGACCGCACCGCCATTCTTAATAACTTATGTTTTTGGGGTAAATCGCTACCAATTTGACTGGAGTAACGACGTATCCTCTAGGAGAGAAACCATATTCTCTCAATGAGTAAGTATTAGTCAAAACGGAGGGCTTCTGTTGCCCGTCGTACGAACCAATACAACCACAGGTCTATAGATTGAAAGGTTGATTGTTGGATATTGAATATTTCAACTGCCAATAAGGCGATTCCACATTCCAAATCAGCCAGCGGCATGTTATCAAAACGGATAAATAGGGTCATAACAGGTTTGGGAAAGCTCTGCTGCTAATTCTTGTCGCTGAGCATAAATTCCAGAATTAAGTTATAGCACGGCTAAGGCACTAAAGCACGAGACATAACCGAACACACATAGAAGAAATAGAACGCTCGCTTCATCGTTCACTTGACAATTTGGTACAAAATCGTACAGATATTACAAAGACAAGACCAGAGCATCAAAAGCACAACCTTAATTCAGATCCCGGTAGTACTTCTACTTTTCAGTACATTTTCTTTATGATTCCTCATGTTATCGCCCTCAGAAGCTAGAGTGGATATGCAAGTAGATGAAGATGATGTGAAGTTAAAGTTTTAGCGGCTAAGCTTGGCGTCGATAGAAGTTTCTATTTTTGGTCCACACAGACTTCGGTACTATGTATAGTAATTTCATTTTTTCGGGAGTGTAGTAATAAGCAAAATGTTTCATCGCTTGAAACTTTCAGCCTCAGAATGGTCCTGGACGCCATAAATCTACTGATATCGCTCGGCTATTTTCATCATCTACTCAAAGATACTGTGAAGTTCACACGGTTCGGCGCTATACCTGTGTCAAAGATCTGTGGCATACTCAAATAGCAAAAGCACAATATGATTTAGAGCTTGGGCTAGAATTTCATATAGCTATATTGGCTATTGCAACGACCACCGTCGTACATCTTCTTCCCAACCATATTCAGCTCATGGTGGCCAGGATTCACAACTTCTCCGCTCACACGATATGAGGAAATAACATTTCGAGTTGGATAGGCGAGATAAGTATGTTTCGAATTTGAAAAGAACCACAGAGGTGGTAATGATCAAAAAGCAAGAGGCGAGATCACTGGTCTCTTAATCCGGCGGTCCGTAATGAACCACCGAGAAAATATTGGCATTAGGGACATATCCGAAGAGAGACGCCACAAGCGTCTAGCGTTATAGTCTTGATAGGGCTTGGTTCGAAAAGATTACAGATCGTGCAAGTACTATATATAGCACAGAGGCAGTAAGCTTTGACATAAGTCCCAAGATCAAAAAAGGCTTGGAAATCTCCAATCAGAGCATATAATGTTCTCGTCTATACTTGAACTTTGTCAATCTCATAACAGAACAATGTAAGTTTGATCTCGAATAAATTTTCTAGCCAAAACTTCAAGAAACTCAATTTTTTGCGATTGCGGCAGCCAGCTTTATTTCAGATTTCTCTGAGAGCGATCAGTTCTTTGCTTATCTTGCTTCCTGACGTCGTCTACAAGCTCTGTGAGAAGCCTTTTTTTGTAGTTGATAGCAGACACGTAACTCCGAGGGTTGTTGGCATTGTCATATTAACGATGTTCTTATACCTCAGAAACTTGGAGCTAGGAAAAGATATTAGCAAAAAAGCAGGCATGGTGCTGATGTTGTGGTAGAGCGCTAGCAAAACAAGCGGGCAGCAGATATTTTGTAGAAGGATTAAAACATGTATTCATAGGCCTAAATTCTAAAGAACTCCGTCTAATGCTGCTTAACTCCTAATCCCGCTCACTTCGTGATCATTCTCAGCCGGTCTTGAGGCTGATCGTCTGTTCTCTCTCGTGGCAGTTCTAAAAGGCTATCTTCATCCAAAAGTCTTGTTCATAAACTGATGCGCCAGTTCTACTCCCAAAAAGGTTGCCGCATTTGCGGGTACCGCTCTGGCAAGTGCAGGTCCGAAACCTGGGAAGAACGCCTTGTATCCTCCACTTCTATAAACGCCTTTGATAACACCACCAATCGTGGGCTTCCCCTCCATTGTTTGCAGCCGCGATTTGACAGTATCAATTGGGAAAACTGGTATCCACATTGCTATTCCGGCAGCACCACCGGCAGCTGTAACGGCGAGCAAACTCAAATTTCCAGCTTTGCCCGTCTCAGGGTCGACGGGAGTTAGCCTTCTCTTGATGTACTCGTATGTCGCGAAATATGCTGCAGAACCTGGTCCATCTCTAGCTAGAGTAGCCACTGATCCACGGAACACAGAGCGTACACCACCCTCCTTGTATAGCTGCCGAACTACATCCGTTCCACCACTGTACTTGGGCTTTTCTCCGGGTGCTAGTGTCTTCTGGCCTTGTATTTGTAGAAGGACCTTCACGCGCTCGAATGGGGCAGTAATTGCTGTCATAGGAATGGCAGAAAAGAATCCGGCAGCTGCAACTTGGGCAATAGAGAGTTGATTGTCGTGGACTGTAGAGTAACGGCGCACGAGACCTTTACCAACATCGTAACCCCAGAATGAGACAGCAACTGTGAATCCTGTTAGTGAGACACTTCCTCAACTGAGCCTGCGGCAGACTTACACATAGGCGTGACACCAACCAATGGCGCACTAACTCCAGCATATAGACCCCTTCTCAAGCCATCCTTCGCGATGCTCTTCTTGACCGCATCCATAGCACCAGTGTAAACTCCCCGCTCAGCGGTCTGAAGTCGGACCTTGACCAGATCGAACGGGTGGCCCACGACAACCGCGCACACACCACCGAAGCCTCCAGCTGCCAAACTTCTCAATCCAGCAAAGGATTTCTCTTTCACCTCCACAAGATCCTCCTTCAGCTCTGCTTTGGTTTCAGGAACATGAGGAATGTGCCCTGCAACGGCAGGCGGCAAGCTGTCGATTTTCTTGTTAATTTGCACACCTGTAGAGGAGGACGAGGAAGACATGACGAATGAAGGAGTGAATAATTTCGCAGAGGAGGAAAGAAAGAAAGAGAAAGCTGTAAAGAGTAGCTGTGGTGTTGTGGATATTGTCCGCGAAATGCCTCGGTCCAATGGATTCTCGGTGTAACTCCCGACGGGATACGGGAGAACGGTATGTTTGCACGTGACCCAGCCGGCTTGTGATATACCTTCTGGGGGATATATGATATCTGATATATGATATGGTACATATATATATACATATATACATATATGTATGCAGTTTGACAAATTCTGAACAGGGAATTGAAACACGGTAAGTAGGATATCTCGATATTTCACTATAGCGACGCATTGAAGCCAAATGTAGTCAGAACTGAAAGAGACACTGCTACCAATAGTTCGCCATCTGCTAGATTGTGCGCACTGCAACCGAAATCAAACAATGCTACTGTACCTGCTTGCCAGCACGAGTCACCACCTGGTGCAAGCTTCGCTTCCGATGCAACAGTACATCCAGCATATGCCATCCATCGACACCTGCGTCATTTGTTTATTGACCAGCCCGTACTTTATCCTCTACACTTCCTGAAGGTTGGAGAGGATGAACCCCTATCTCTTAGCGAGGTGTGGCAGCCCGCCAGCAGGCATTAAGCCCAAACTGCATGAACAACGCAACGCCTCCACCCAAAAAACAACAACAACAAAACGCATACTAATCCCTCTCTTATGGTTGCTTCCGTGGATGCCGCTCATTCGATGTTGCTGCCCAAATCCTCCACTACAAACAAGTGCACAGCACGGTGTGGGCATGTGGAAACCCCTGTCTGAAAATGGCGGTCAATCGATTTTCCTTTCCGGAAACGAATTTCATGGGTTCCCACGGCGCTTCAAACGGATCGCTCCACTCGCCAACAACATGCATAAAGTAAATCACTTATTACTCTATAGTACCATCCATTATAGATAATGGCGCCAACGAGGTGAGTATACCTGGGTAAGCTACATTTTCTTCTTCTCTATTTTCTCTTTCTTATATAATTACGACGTCCGAACGGCTCCCTTAATGGAACGTAAACTTTCCAAAAAGATGCCGTCTAACTCTAGACCACCACTCACAAGTCGCATTCGCGCCAGTTTCGATGGCAAACGCACCAAATCGGAGGTTACAAGTCCGACAATAGGGACCAATGGCTTCATCACACAGCAGCCTGATCCAGATCTTCTGCAAAAGGCGGTTGATCACGCTATGAACAGTGAAGCTTTTCAAGATGCCATCTCTGCAAATCTAGCAAAGCTTCTCAAGCCCACCATTAAATCCGCCCTAGACACGATTCAACCAGTCGTCGAAACAGTATACAATCATGAAGTACTTCTCCGTCAAACAAATAAGAGCGTCGAGAATCTGCTTGAGCGGCTGGACACTGTGAGCGAAGCTCCTGAGTCCGAATTTGGCGACCCCCAAACGCCAACACCTGCCACTCCTCGAAGAAGAGCACTCAATATATCCTCATCTCCCCCAAATATCGAAGTGTTTAAGCAATTACTAGAGGAAAACAATGCGCAAACTTTCAGCAAATTGTCTGAATTGTCAGGTTCGGTGGAGGCAAGCAACATCAAAATAGCTGAAGCTGTGGATGGCATACGTGACATAAACACGGTTCTATATCCCACAAGAGAGTGTCTGGATTCTGTGAAGTCGATATCCGAACAATCAAATAATGCTACATCTGTCATACAAGCACAACTAGGCCAGCTTAGCAAGGATGTTGGCACTATTCTCGATGCGATATGGAAAGATCTGAGTAGAAAAAACAAAGGACCAGATACCACGCTGTTTTCTGAGCATACTTCGAGACTTGACGAGATCTCTTCAAGCTTGGCAAGCTTGAAAAGCCCCATAGACAATACGCAATTACTGCAAAGTATATCTGAGAACATCGAAATCGTGAAAGACAATGTGCAGCAAGGCGGCGCTCTAAGTAAGGATAATTTTGCAGAAATAAGGCCTCAATTTGACAGAATGTTGGCTTCAGGTGAAGCACAGTTGGCGCACTTAGTGGAATTAAAAGCAGTAGTCGATCCTTGTGCAGAAATATTAGATGCGGTGAATAAATCGAACATTTCGCACACATCGCATGCAGCTGTTCTGAGCCGAATCGAAGAGAAGAATGGAACTTCTGGAAACGAATACGCCGCAGTTAGCAGTCGCGCGGATCCAGAGACATCAGAGACCCTCAAAGCCCTCAAGGCTGATCTCACATCTTTGAAGGAGAATATTGTCACCGGATTGGCGACCAGTCATGACGATATAGCAGGACTTGGAACCAAGGTTGAAGATGTACTGGTCACCTTAGAAGCCCACAGGGCGAGCGATCTTGGTGGAGATATATTAGCTGAGGTTAAACGCTCCAATGATTCACACGCATCGCATGCTTCAGCAATAGATGGGATTAGATCAATCGATTTTGCGGCTAGATCGTCAGAAAACGTGGAGAGCGCATCATCCTTGGAGCCAAATATTGCGACTATCATCAGCACTCTCGAATCTCACACAGCAACTCTTGATAGTATTCTGGCCTCCGTTCCTCAATCCAATTCGGGTGCACTTGACACCATAGAGAACAACATTAAAGAAATGGCAAGTCTGCTCGAAGCAAATTCGACAGCTCTCAATGAGATCAAAGATGATGTTAGTGCGGAAATATTGACCATCCTCAATGATCACAGCTCCATGCTTTCAGAAATTAAAGAATCAGATGTTAGTGAGGAAATACTAACATCCATCAATGACGGCTATGCAACTCAAACCACCGCAATGGCAGATCTTCAGGCCTCGGTGCATGCCCTCGATTCTACCCATGCTTCTCACGAAAAAGCTTCAGAAGAGCTCAGCACCACGACAGCTATTGAACCCAGTCCAAACACCGCTGCCGCGCGCGACAGCCCCGAACTGGAAGCACAACTTAATGCGATAATGACTACATTAGAGGAGCAGAACGCCGTGCTTTCAGCGATAAAAGAGGCTGCTGTCGCGAGTATCGACTCTCTTGGAGGCCATGCTGCAGCTCTTGCCGAGATTAAGGAAGCAACTCATTCTGCCAAGAGCTTTCAAGAAGCACATGATACAACACTAGCAGAGCTCAAAGGAGCATTGAACACCTCAGTTGACTCCCACGCAAGTCATTCAAAGGCATTGGCTGAGCTGAAGGACGCCAGTCTCGCAGCTAACAATCTCCATGCTTCTCATATTACTTCACTTTCAGAAATTAGATCCATACAGCCTGCTGCTGGAGAAAACAATGTTGACTTGGGGTCTTTTCAAGCAAGCTTTGACTCCATTCTTTCTTCGCTTGATGTCCAGACTACTACTCTCTTGGAACTCAAAGACGCAGCTGGAAATGCGGAGACTCTCACAATTGTCAAGGAGTCGCAAGAATTGTTACAATCACAATCTTCGGTTCTGAAATCCATCAAAGACTCTGATTCTCACGATGATATACTTGCAAATATCTCATCTCTAAAGTCCATAATTGAGGAATCTAGAGCAGAATTCGGCGACCATAGTGCATCAGTGAAAAATCTTCAGGAATCGACGAAAGCTTCTTATTCAGATATTGCTCAGGCAATTGCTGCCTTAGCTGCAGGGGGTGCAGCTGAAGCAGGTGTAGGTGCTTTGGTTTCATCAGATGATGACCACTCTTTGGAGCTTCTCGAAGGAGTGAATTTTATCAGAGCCACTATTGAGAGATCATCCGGTTCAATTGAAGCGCTACGAGAAATTACAAGCTCCACAGCGGCGCAGATTGAAACTAACCATACCACGATTACCACGAGGATAACTACCATGAGTGACGAGATCAAATCCGAGATTGATGCCACTGGGACGGAGATTACCGATTCCCTCGCAACAATTAATGGAGATGTTAAAAACATCGATTCGACTCTTATTGACACTATCGTTCCAAACGTTCTGAGATCTTCCGCTGCTATTAATGAAAATGGAACGGAGATCAAGAGCATAAGTTCATCGCTCAATGGACTTCATGGAACTGTGCAGGATACTGGTGATCGCATCATCAATTTAAAGATGGAAGGTTTACATTTGAATGATAATGGTGTTGGTCAGCTTAAAGAGCATGCCCTATTGTCAGGGACACGCAGCATGTCTGCTCAAAGGTCAAATGATAAGGGAACATGGTGGAAGGAGCATGAGACTGGTGGAGTAAATGCTAGTACATTAGTATCACAGGGGGATGAGGACTCGTTAGGGATAGTAGAAGAGCCAAATGCTATTCGAAAAAATTCAGTTGGTCTGAAAAGTGTAGATGAGGCTGCATCCGTTGAGAAAGGCGATTTGGAGGAAATCAAAAGCCAGGAGACTGCCGAGGCACCTTTATTAGTTGACAGCAAACAGCCAGATGAAACAAGTGTTGAAACTGACTTACCTGTAGTTAATATACAGGCTACAGAGGATGAACAACAGAGAGATACAAAGAAACTCATCACTGATGAGACCCAATCTCTTCCTGCTGCAGAGGAAGAAGAACAGAAGGACGAGACCAACCTCGTGGCTGAGGAGACCCAATTTTTGCCTGCTGCAGAACAGGAGAGCATTCCAGCATTGGTCACTGGGCCAGAAGCGGAAGAGTCAATCAATTCGAGAGCTGATGAGGACCATGACAAACAACATTCTCCCATAGCAGATGCTCTTCACGCAGATGTGGTAGAGGATGTTCAACCTGCCGAATTCCCTACTGCAAAAGACGGAACACCTGAACCGGAAGAACCTCACCTCCCACCACCTTCGCCAATATCCCCGGCGCGAGCCGAAAACAGCCTTGATAGTCCCAAATCTGCCATTTTCTCTCCAGTTGAAGCACTCGAGCCTTCTCCAACTCTAGAAAGCGAACCCCTAGACGAACCGCTCACCAGCCCAGTTTTCAGTGAAGCGGATGCGGAATCTGCCTCTACCTCTGCAATTGCCTCACCAATGTCCCCATCTTTCCCTGAAAAGAGTGCCAAGGGAGGGAAGAAAGGAAAGAAAGAAAAGAAAGAAAAGAAGGGTAAGAAAGATAAGAAGGCGCCATTTGTGTTTGATCCTGATGAGGAGGAAGGTGCTGCTGCATAAGTCGATCTTCTGAAGTCTTTCTCTTTTCATTTCAGTCATATAGATGGTACTTATTTCGGGTTGAACCTGATCTCTTTAAGTGGTGAATGCATTTTTGGGATGGTTATGGACAGGGAATTGGTATACCAGGTTAAATGCATTTGTCTCCATGGGCGAATGAAAGTATTGTTATATTTGCTTTGTGTTGTACATGTAAAGATCCTCACATACTTGCAAACTGCGCCGAATTCTCATTTCTCATATATCTTTCCTCTGAGCTGTTTGCTGTTCTTCTATCATCCTTAGGTTCGAGCTTATCTTGTAATTCCACTTACATCTTGAACGTTTCACATACCGCTTAAGTCATAGAACCTACTGTCTCACTTTGAATAAAACGTTTTTGCTTGCCCCATTGTTTTACATTGTTAGGTTTAGATTCAGAACTCTCATTTCCACTTTTCTCTTTAGACCTGAGCAATTGCTGGCACAACCTGCGCTGAGCCATACGTCCAGAGCACACGCTAATAAGCTAGCTGGAATATTCTCGCGAGAGGGCATACGGGCCTTGCAAATCGGCTGTAATTTCAGCTTTCTTTTCGAAGTACGAGTCTTTGCCGATGCCTGCTAGTTTTGACCCTATCATAGCATCGCGTTGATATGTTGACATGCGCTCTCGATTCCTCGTCAGGCATTTTGTGAATCGCTGCCCAATCCAATTTCGACCCCCTCTGGTCAAAACGCACCTGACTGTATGTTGTGTATCCCGAAATCCTCACCCGTGTATAACTGACCCTTGTATCATATAGCCCTCGCAATACTTTCCCCCCAAACATAAGCCACTCGGCGTTTATGGAAGTTTGGTGCCCTCGAGTGGCTCTCAATGCTTTATGGCTCACAGCCTCGTTGTTGCCTGCCCAAAAGAAAACATGTTCGGTTTTCTACTTCAATACGCTGGACTATCCCTATGCAATCCCACCTTTACAGTGTATGTAGTCGCATGCGAGGATCTGGACCTACGATTGAATTTTCGGCATCGTGTTTACTTTGTCCTCCTCTTATTAGCAGCTGTCACGATTGCATTCTATACCTCTCTCCAATTGCAGCCTTGCCTTGTAAGCAGTATTTCAAAATGTCAGCAATCAGCAAGCTCACAGCAGCATTTGCTTCGGCAACGAATGAATTTACTCTTGCTGCAGCAAATTTCAGCATAGACTTTTCTCTCATGAAAGTTGAAGCACCAGTAGAGTTTCACGGCCTCGGTAGAGGCCTCTCGGAGCATAGAAGAATGGAAGCTGAAAGCGGGCCACCACATATTACAGCCAGGAAACTTGGTGCTCTTTTCAGTGATATTACACCACCGACTCCAGAATTGGTGAAAGCGTATGGTCGCCGTGTTTCTGAAATTGCGGATAACCCAGAGGTGAATCCTCAAGGACAAAGGACCATGGTCTTTGGGAAACATGCCGGGGCGGATGGCACGTCAATTTGGGCCGCGGCAACCTCTGGCCCTGGGGCATTACACATCCAATTACTTACTTGCATGTTAGCTCGTGTTTGGGATGGCCCCGAAGCGATCTCGGTCTGGGTTGAGCTTGTCAAGGAGCGAAAGGAGGATATCGCAAAGCAGTGTGAAGATGGTCATGCTGTTCCCTATGGCGCTGTAATGGCCACAAGACAAGATATATCACGCGATCAGTTGGCAGAATGGGACGCAAGTGCTCGTGCGTGGCTTCGTACCGCCGATCAAGCCAAGTTACTTCAACAGAAGCAGTTGATGCTTGTTATTGACAATATAGAGGTGCCTGTAAATCACGACATGAGGGTCTATTCTAGCGTTATTGCAGCATGGAAAACCGCGCTCCAGGCACTAGAGAATTTAGTGGTAGGAATGCCTCAGAGCTTGCATCAAGAGGGCTCGATTCTCTTAGCACTATCTGCTTGGCATCTTTATCCCGACCTCTTAATTCTAAAAGACAGCATTAAAAAGGTTGAGTTCAACGACTCTCTGATTGCGTCGAGCGGTGCTCTGACCCTTGGGATGTTCAAAGATGGTGATAGCGACCTACGAGGCGTTTACTGGTCCTTGTCACTGGCACACCTGCGATATTACGGGGAACCTGTTGTTCGCACGCAAGCCATTGCCAGGGAATCCTCACGAATAACATTTCTGCAGCTTACACAGGTAGCTCTCGGAAGTTTAAGTGCTTCCTGGAGTAGAACTCTCGTCCCAGTGAATGCTTTTGAATTAGCAGAGTGGTTCGCATCGCTGGGTGCTTTGTTCGACACTTGGAAGACAGGAAATCAGCTGCCTCGTTCAGAGAGTATCTGTGAAGAGATACCAGATTGGCTGCACATGTTCGTTAATGCATCTCGCAGCATTATAGCAGCCAAAGGGAGGGAGCGTGAAGTTGTGGGAAAGCTCCTCAATGTTGGTCAAAAGCATGGACGTGAATTTCTAGTTAAAGAACATGAATCTACCTCCGTCAGTCCATGCTTTGGCCTTGTAGCCTTAGAACAGCTTCTCCCAATGCTCAAAGGACCAGAGCAGCGAATTTGGCTTCTACGGCAAATCGCAGAAAAGCTTCACTTTGATAGCCATCGAATTATCATTCGATACTTTGTTTACCCAGCAATAGACCAGGAAAAGGATAACGGATTTCCCAAGGATCCTTCTATTTTTTCTGATACTCCTGCAGACGATGGATCGGATGAGGAAATGAACGAAGATGTGCTTTCGGGGGGTTCAAGTCTAGAAGCAGAGTTCGATGAGGATATGCAAGCTGAAGATGAGTTTCCGGCATGCTCTAGTCGTGATGCTACATTTTGGTACAATGGTAGGCTTGCTGAAGATTCTGACGAAAACGAAGATGTGCTTTCGGGGGGTTCAGGTCTAGAAGCAGAGTTCGATGAGGATATGCAAGCTGAAGATGAGTGTCCGGCATGCTCTAGTCATGATGCTACATTTTGGTACAATGGTAGGCTTGCTGAAGATTCTAACGAAAATGAAGACAATGATAGCTATAGACTAGACAGCGACGAAGAAGATCAGCTTTTTGGCCTAGAAAATAATGGACCTACGAGACAAGAACAGTTGCTATATGACAGGATTCATGGACAAGAAGAGAACTTTAGAGTCAAGTATCCACATCATCTGCCTATACCATCTCATATTGAATATGCAACCGCAATTCCACGAACCGAACAGGCAAGTGGACAACAATACTCCGTCTCTAAATTAACGCGAACCGTGCATAAGCGATGGATTACCAGAGAGTTTGACGATGCCCATCAAGAATTAAAAGCTGATTCTACCTTCACGTGCGATTGTATTGGACGCTGCCTTAAGAGTTATTGTGCTTGTTATCAACACAATTTAAGGTGCACTACCGAATGTCAACCATCACTAAAATCTGAGCGCCGCCCCGAGTGTGACAACACAGAAGCGTCAAGGCTCTACAGAGCACGGTTAGAGGTGATTCGCAAAAGCGGCGAAGAGGCAATTCTAAGAAGAAGTGATCCACTAGATACTCAGACACTAGGATCACATGACTCTTCCGCAGGCATTCATGACCCTGTATTCACAAGCGGAACTCTTGGGGTCACAGGAGAAAGTTGGGATAAGTTCGAGTACCTTTTCGGTGATGACAAGACTGCAGCTGTCTACGTTCTCAGAGACTCGCGATTCTATGACTCCCTGAAGGGGTCGAATGATGCGGTCAGCAATCTGTATTTACCTACCTTGAAAGAACTAATTATGTTGAACGATATGGGAAGCTTCAAAACAAATAGCCTTGTATCGCACTTTAGGAGACTTGCAAATAAGACAGCATCGAGAGTTTTGAGGCGGAAGACAGCAAAACCAGCATTTAATCCAGGTAGTATTGGCATTTCATTGCAATTCCGAAGCGGGAAAGAAGAAGAGTGGCTCGAGGATGCCCGGAAAAACTTTTACCACTCTCTGAATGCGCTTGCAGCAGCGTCCAAAGTATATGAGCATTTCCCGGACGTAACTATTGCGATAGGAATCATTGAACAACCAATTTATATCAGAAGCTGGGCCACGGTGATATCAAAACGTCTAGAAACACTTCAGACTGTACTTAGTACAACAGCACACCAGTCTGAAAGTATTCTTGCTCCACTAGGGGGAACAGAATCGGGACTATTACCTGCCACTATGCTGAGTCGTGCTGCTACTTTCTCTTGTCTTACTCTTTTCGAATCTGGACATTTTGATGTTGATCCGAGTGTTTTAACAGAAGTGATGGCACTTTCGTCAGGTGATTCTATCTACGTCGCAGCACCGTTGTTGTGTGATCCGTTAGAGACGACATATCCTTACGAAATGCGACGTGTAATAGGAAACATCGGGCGTCCTGGAATTACTATGCTTGTACCACCAGCAAATCCCTTGACTAGGAAGGCGGGTCCAGAAAATTGGAATGTAATCACGCATGCTGGTTACGACGGGAAAAGGGAGGATAGTTTTCAAGGAACGACACTTCATTTATCGTTCACCGGGTACAACCCACCGATAACGCTTAATGAGCATGGTGCCCAAGATGCAGACGTCTTTCTTCTCGAATCAGTCGTCTCAGTTCATGATCATGGGAAGTGGGTCGCCGATCTCAATGTGCTCAAGGCACTTGGCAGCATATTTCTAGCTAGGATTGATCAGAATTCGGCGGGGATTTGTTCACATAAGAAAAATGAGCTACCAAGAATGCGTCTAATTGCGATAGATTCGTGGGAGGAGTTTCTTGACCTCCCAACCAGTCCAAGTGTAGTCAGAGCCTGCGGAAACTGGGTTGCTCGATTGAGTCTTGCCGTCGCAAGTATCAATCAGTGCTCAGGTGCAAACGCTAATCGTCGGATCATGCTTTGCAATGATTCATTTTGTTGGATATGTTATGAGGGAAAGCAATACCATGTGAAGCAAAATGATGTATTCATACAATAGTGCCAAAGTGCTAGCACAAAATACACTGAAAGGGGATAAGATTTGGTTTTAGCGTATGTGTGAAGGCGGGAACTTTTCACTTCTAAGCGTTAACGTAATCTCTATCTATTTCGATCAATAATAAATAGAATGTCATCTAAACTTAAGTTTCGCTTTGCGAGAATTTCGTGTGCTGGTGATGTTTACAATATCTCACGGTTAATGATTCTACCCAAGAGAGAGAAAATTAGCGGAAAAGGTCATTGAAGGGCCGATAGAAGAACGCAAGCTACCAAATTTACCTCATAAGTCAGGGTTACAGTTCGACTATAATTATTCTCCCATCACCCGGTCTGCATCCTAGGTTTATCAGTTTTCGTTTAGGCCCTCTGGGTTCTGAGCAAGCTGATGAGTCAGCTGTATGCTCAGGGATTTCCTCTTCTGACTCCATCACGAATCTATTACAGCATTTATATTATCGAAAGTAGAAGTTCAATCGATGTTTATCATTAGGAATACAATCTCCACTTTCAACCTTCCAAATTAGTGAGGCAGGGTGGCGCTTCGATATGTATAAAGAGAATAATGCTTGGCCTAAGACGACAAGACGCGCTATATCTTCAGTTATAATTAGAATGAAACTTCAATATGCATGTTAGAATTGTCTGGTTCAATAAGTTCCAGCAGAATATTCGTGACTAGGCCAGTTACTGAGTAAATTGTAATCCTCGGATTGGACAGTTCCTGGTATAGTCGTTGTGAACAAAGAAGATCTGGAAACTAAATATATACTCTACAGTTGGCCAAGTTCTGACGGTTCAATTATAACGAGATAATCTGCTGAAGCTTTTTTTCGATATCCCAAATGTGTGTGGTCAAACCAAAATACACAACATCAACTTTTACCCCTTTTGCGTACCGGTGCTAAGCGAGAAAGGTGGGGCTGTCAGATACTGGCTACTATTGTCCTTTTACATAATCAATAATTGTTTATAGTGATATCGACTTAATAAACAGATACATACGACCATAGACTGAGGAGCATTGGGCATCCCGTCCGCTCTGCCATACACAAGCCTCAGATCGGTAGACTAGTAGTTGGGTGGGTGACCACCAGCGAATCCCTACTGTTGTATGTTTTTTTTGGCGGCTTTTTTTTTGCCAATTCTCGTCCCCAACACTTTCAAATGATCCCTTCCTTCTTGAACCACGACTTATCTAGACAAGTCTCTATAGGTTTGTGTGGGCTTGATATACTGAAACACAATAATAATAGAATAATTGTATTTCTGCGAAGTTAGTAAATTAATTTGTCTTGGAATACTGCTCTATGGTTGTTATATTTCCAGTACGTCGCCCTTGCCCTTTTTGTGCTACCCATTCCGCGATCCATACCCACCAAACCCGGATTCGATTTGGTTCATCATTGAAGCACCGCGAGCTACTCAGTAATGTAACATGCAGGACGCTCTCAACAATGAGATGACTGGTTCCAGAGCAATGGTTCTCAGTGGGGATCAGGAGCGCTGTGATGCTCAGGAAGTGAGCGAAACAATCCAGATACCACGGGACGTCTTTACACAACTCATTGGGTGTTTGAGAAGTGTACCGCAGAATCTACGCAAACTGCTTGATCGAGTCGATGATCTTGAGAGCCTGCCGACTGTTCAAGCACCTACATCTTTTCCAAGATTCGCAGAACTTCCTACAGAATTGCGGGTGGGAATCCTCCTCGTAGAGAGACTAATAAGTTCGCTCATTCTGCTTTATCAGCTCAGGATATGGAAATTTGCGTACCGCAGTCCACGGATCGTCGGAGTCGAATGCACACATGAGACTAAGTTTTGCTCAGAATCGTGCTCTCTCTATGGCCTCCATTCAGAGGAAAAGCACCACACCTATATGCTGCCGGTAACACCTAAAGCAAGCATGCTCGAAGTCAGTATTGAAGCGCGATCTGTTGTTCTGAAGGAAACTATATCCTTGCTTCGCTCAAACTCGCCAGCCCACAAATCATCTTTTCCAAATATTCGATTTAACCTGGACCAAGACATACTTTGGATTCTAGATGTTAATCACTTCGTCTGTTTCTGGAATGCTCCCCAGATGGGGGAAATTGTAAGGCCTGACCGCATCATCAGTGGTATCGGAGCTCGTGACTGAATCACCAAATAATCGAATCTTCTTGTCTTGAATTTTTGAAGCTATCGGATTGATTGACACAGAGACATCTGATGAGCCCAGCGGAGTAAATATCCAATCTAAAGTGCAGAGTCTTTTGATTATTCACTTTGAATTCATCTTTCCAATTTCTCACGGGCTCCGACCACCGCCATTTGACAACTTGCTTCTGATATCTCAAACCGCTAACTTTTCTTGTTTCACAGGCCACGAAAAGAATCGCTTTCTTCCATCATACGTGGGGAGAGTGGAATGAAGAGAATTTAGCATTCATACAATCCTCGTTTCCATTTCTAGAGGAGCTCATCTTGGTAGTAGGGGCTGAGGTAGATTTTAGACATCAGGAGATCAAGTTTGTGAAGCCAGCTCGCAAGCCATGGCACTATAATCTTGCAGGGTTTGCAGATTGGGTCGATTCAAGTACAACATGGTCCCAAATTGAGGTGGGGGTAGCGATTAAGGTAGCGAACCTCATTGAAGATAGATGGGATCACATGTTTAGCGTATTTGAAGACCTGGGGATTGACCGTAAGTATGGCAATTCATCCTTACAACACGGGCAGCGTTTTGCTCACATGGCATAGTTTCTCGCGATGATTCTGACCACATTGATGGGACTACGCCTTTGTGGCCATGGGAGACGGTTACAATATCTTATTTAGAAATTGTAGCTGCAAGCTCCAGCATTCCATCTGCACTTGCGGACAAACTATTCTCATAGCCCAAATGTAACTTTAGCCTCAATAGTAATCAAGAAGAGCTATAACTTTTAAAGAAAAGTTTTCCGCCGTAACTCGAGCGGAATATATCTTTCGAAAGGGGACATGAAAGAGTGATGCCACAAAAGTCGAACTTTCTTTCCTTGCAAATTTTCTATATTTTGAACAAGGTTTTAGTATTCAATATGATCGAGACCTTAGAAAGAGAGAAAGACGTCCATCTATATTGTACTTCTCGAGCTATGAGGCGCATGTTATGGACAAATTGCCCGGCAAATGGAACAGACTAACCGAAGTCAAATTAACCCAATGTGTATATGATCCTTGCCATAATGGGACATAGGAGATCTACCTACAGATTCCAAATATCGTAAAGCATCCTGAAGGCAGTATTGTGAGGCAAACAATCTCTCGTGGCTATGGTATCAAAAGGGTCTTATTAAATCTACTATTACACAATGCTTCATTCTACGCCAAGTACGAGCCTGCGAACCAAGCTAAAGAGCACCCTGTCAATCCTAATAGCCCTACAGCCTTTTTCCCCCACCAGTGTTCGTCTGTAGCTACTTTTGCAGCTCTTATTCTCTTCGATATATGTTTTCCGAGCAGAGGAGCGGCTGTAGCATTTTTGCTTGCGGCTTCAGCATCATCAGTGCGTTCCCGCAGTTCGGCAATCTTCTTGCCTAAAAGAAGAAGATCCTCTTTCCATTCCGTATCGTTCACAGCACTGTCAACCTCCACATTCTGTACATTCCCGAAGAAATCCATCAATAATCTGTCTCTTCCAGCCTGCTCACCGCCTGGAAATAGGTCCCACCTGATGCCTGGACGAGAGTGTATCTTCCCTTCATCGTAGCTGTCAAACAAATCGCCAACTGTCCTTTTACTGCTAGGTTCGCGAACTTGGCTTTCCAGAAAGTCGAGATTGTAGTATGTGTATCGATCAATGACCGCCACGCCCACATCATTGTCAGCGTGGTGTGAGTATGAAGACTGATCAATCTCCGACGACCCAGTTGCAATAATATTGGGTGAGTAGAACTTGCTGTACATAGTGTTCGCTTGGCATGTGTCGATCATAAATAGCAACTCATGGTACCTATTCGAGTCAGTAACTATATGGACCTTGGAAAATATAACATACCTTTTCTTCTCCCACATTTGCTCAAAAGCATCTGCCAAGTCAAACGCGCTGATCTCCTCCGCATCCTGAAATTTCAAAAATTCATTCCCTCCGTGTCCAGTCATATAAACCAAAATATTACTCCGATCATCAGTCAATAGCCTCTTACTCCTAGGCATCTCCTCTCCAACCCTATCTGTCAACAGACGGATGAAATTCTCCACTGTGACCTCGTATCCTCGATAGTCTACCTCGATATTATCACCATACAAATCCACCGCACGATCCGCATTACTGTAAACTGTTCCTGGGAAGGCGTTTCGAGGATTGCATGCCATGTCATCCGGTAACATGAGGATGATTTGGGAATCAGGTATTCCGAGTCGTTTGACAGTTCGATATAAGGAGAGCACATTGGCTAGATGTCTGTAGTTGAACCAGAATCGTGACGTTGAAACAAGTACTGCCCAGTTGCTCGTATGTTCTGCTGCTACAGGCAATGGGGCCAGCAGTGAAGCCAGAACTAGCGGTAGCTGAAGTAGATGGTTTAACTTCATGTTGTCGGTTTCGTATAGTGCGGAAAATTGGTAAAGAGTAGAACTTTGAGCTGGAACTTCAAGTGTTGTTAAACCCCTTACCAAGGGGGTCGAGATGTTGTCAGCCGGTGACAAAGCTGGGGAAGTAAATACGAAGTAAACAACGGGTGTGTTAGTATTGACTTGCAGGGGCCATATTCAGCCTCAAAATCAAGGCTAGGCTGAGAATGAGTAATTATGTGGGGCAGATTGTGATAGACCCCGCCAAATTATAAGGCAAAGGCGAGGTTACATTTTGTTACCGAACATCATCCTCAAACTTCCAAATCACAGGCCACAACTCTTCTTTCTCTCCAAGTTATCTGTATGAACCAGATCTCACAATAGAGCGAACATGGGTTGGCCGCCCGCAGTTGTCATCGTTGTCAGGTTAGTTTCCTCCTCTTTTCTTCAATTTTTACACCTAGTTTCTACTTGTACAACCCCGCCACGGACTACAAACTTAGAAGCTTGAGAACGTTCATCACTGACCCTGGACCTCTTGGAGACGTACCTTTGACATATCTATGGTTTTCAAGATTTTGAATTTTTTTTCTTTGCAATCTGCTAACCATTCCCCAGGCATGGTGCAAGACTCGATGCAGCTGATAATCAATGGCACCTCACCTCACCTACCCCCTACGATCCTCCTCTTACCTATGGCGGCTGGAATCAGTCCAGAGCCCTCGGATCACGGATAGCAGACATCTTGCGTACTCGAGAGACAGATGACGAGGTGCTTGAAGGAAATGAAGACGGGACTAGGAGGAAACGAAGACATAAAGTCATCATCCACAGTTCACCGTTCTTACGCTGCGTTCAGACATCTGTAGCCATCAGCGCCGGACTTGCACAAAATCCAGGTCATACATATCCTCGCCCATCTTCTTCTCCCTCAACAAAGCACTCGTCTCCCAGAATTCGATCTTTAGAAATGGGCTCTCCAAGCCTCACTCCAATCCCAGAACCAGCTTTAAAGCTTGACACTAGAACAAAGGCAGATATCAGGAAATCTACTGTTCGAATCGACGCCTTTCTCGGCGAGTGGCTGTCACCGGATTATTTTGAATCCATTACACCTCCACCAAGTTCGGTCATGATGGTGGCAGGCGCAAAGGCGGACTTATTGAGAAACGAAGATTACACATACCTCACTCCAAGAAACACTGCATCTCCATCGATAAATCAAGGATTTCCAGGAGGATGGCAGAGTCCTACCTCTGCTCCTGTTAAATTTGAAGAAGAAACCCCTCTAACCACCCTCTCTAGCTTAGCCCAAGCACTTCCTAGAAGAGACCGTACGAGTAGTCTCAGTAATATTGGAAATGGAGGTCATGGAAGCATACACAGAGCCAAAAGTCCTAGTTATCTCGCAATGGCTTCCTCTCCAGAACATGGCGTCTATCAACCCCCTAGCCTAAACTATGCCACCTCGCCCGTCGATCCAATTCCTTCTGGAATTGTTTCTCATGCTCGAGATGCTTGTGTTGACGTAGATTATCAGTGGGATAGTATGCGTGCACCACAGCAATGGGGAAATGGAGGTGAGTATGGCGAAGAGTGGAGCTCCATGCATAAGCGATTCCGGACTGGGTTTCAAAAAATGAATTCCTGGTACCAGGAAAGTGAAGATCCTGGAAAGATACTTACTAGATCCTCCTCACCTTCCAAGTCCATTATTCAAACTGAGCACGAAGATGAAGATACTGATCTAGTACTTGTTTTGGTCACTCATGGAGCGGGGTGTAATGCTCTCATCGGAGCGTTGACAAACCAGCCAGTTCTCCTAGATGTCGGCTTGTCATCTCTCACAATGGCAGTCCGAAAACCTACTCCAGTCAATACTCCAGCAACCACGCCGGGAGCTACCCCGAGATCGCACTCACGCGCAAACTCCAAGAATGTCACAGTCTCGGATCAATACGAGGTTAAGCTTATCGCTAACACTGAGCATCTGCGTAACAGCTCTATCTCCACTCCGGCATCATCCAGAACTCCTTCGATGGCAAGTATCTTCCGCGAAAGAGAGGGTTCCGTTGGAAGCGCTCAAGATTTACGCGGCTATACAATTCCTAAAACACCAAGAACCGCGTCATCAGGAAATTTTGGCAGTATTCGTCGTGCAGCTAGTGTTGCAACTGGTGGTCCTAAAGGCTACACGCCAGGTAAGTACCCATCCGCCAAATATATAATTCTTACAAACATCATGGGAATTGCTAACTCTGATACGATAGCGAGCCAAGGTTCCTTCGGTCTGTGGAGTGCTCCCGCAACACCGGCAGTAAGCCCAATTTCAGCTTTAGGATCCAAAAATGAATTTACTGCAAGCGTAGTAGCACTTTAGCCACATGAGATAGAACTTATAAGTAGAGCTAGTGCTAACCGTCTGCACACAATAGGCAAATAATTTAGATGAGCCAGAGGATGATATGATCTTGAATTTTGGTGATGAGGACAGTGCTATCAAATATCCAGAAGTTCTTCGCCAAGACTCAGTGACCTCGGAGCAGGAATCCGATGAAAAAGAGGATGTTGGTCCCTTAGGCTTGTGGGGAAGTCCACGACCACCTGGAGAGGCCGAAGTCGGTAGAGAATTAGGATCAAAACGCAGGTGGACTGTAAATGAACGATAAAATGAAACTGCATAGCGCGGTGGGGAAAATAGCATGGATTTCTTATAAGAAAGCCTAGCTTTGGCGCATAGGCGAAACTGGAGATTCGATCTCAGGGCTTTGGCATTCATTCAGAAAGGATGGATCATCCGGCGTTATGCACGCTTCCTAGTCTCAACTTAACAGTTATAATTTCATATAGAATCATGGAAATACTGTAATCTCTTCTTCGCATCATTAACTCTATTGCTTCTGGATAAGCAATATCTCGTTTTTTGCTGTTCAGAGTCTTTAGTATTTTATTACCATACTCCGATATTTCTCGTGTGCATTGCCCGTTAATGTTGACAAGAAACTTGAGATTCATTGATATTATCCTTTTGCTCTGCGTGGTAAAGTGGACCTGCTATCTTACTCCGAAGAAATTGTATTAATAGTCTTCGATCTCCTCCGTATATGCTTTCATCACCTTAGGATATCATTAAATCCCAGTCATTCGGCTTCTGTATGGAGAATGGACCTCAACGACTAGGATAGTAGAGACTGCAAAGATGATGAATCGAGTAAAAGAAAAGAAATGTCTAGTATTGAGCCTCTTCATCAAAAAGTCAAAAGGTTAAATTGTGTTGCCTACCAAGCTTGATCACACCATCATGTAAATACAAACTCCATTAAGTGTTAACAAACAACAGAGTAAGTAGAGTGCCACAAGTTATTACTGCTATCCGGTAGCTGCTCCCTGCCTTACTTTTATTTTGCTACAATGCACGCAGACTTTGATTTATTGCACTCATCTTGGAAAGCGGCTATGATTGTCAAATATTTCTTGATACCTAAAATGCCATTGTTTAAATCTCGGGCAGTAGTACACATAAGATACAAAACATCTAGATTTTATTCAGGCCTGCACCAGCTTTGACTTGTGCCTGTACGCTCTTCAGTGGTGTCAAATTATATTTGTATGGTGCATTGGTAAAGTTCCCTACTTGGGTGATGTTGATTTTGGCTGGTCCCCAATCATTCTCTGGAGAAAAGAAGTGTTAGCTCATTTTTCTGAAGTCAAAATACTCTAGAAACCATAGCACCCCCTAGTGGATATTTTGGATACAGTAGAATGATTGAGGCACTTACTAGCACCCAAATTCGCAAAACCGTCAATCTCAAAGTCACCATCCGGTGAGGTATTTGGTGAATCCACTTTTGGAACTGTTAGCATCATCCGGAAGCAAGTCTTGATCTGTCATGATATAAGATTGGACATACTAGGTATCACTAGACCATAGGTACTTAAAGCCTCAGGTGTATCGCCCCGAAATACATTTCCTTCCACCAAGACTTGATTATCAGAACGAGAATGAATAGCTTGGTAGTGAAAGTCTTGGTATAGATTGTTAAAGAGATGTTGGTGTCCAAATCTGCCGGCTGTTGAATCGAACATTCATTAGTTCAAGGCAAGTAAAGATTGCGCATAAGACTAGTCGAAGGGAATCAAGCATACCGTTTCCTCGGGTACCAGAGTTACGCCAGTAGTTGTGGTGATAAGTGACGTGAAGATGTCCGAAGTCAACATCTCGAAGAGCATCACTATTTCCCACCAATGATGACTACGAAAGGTATTAATTAGCTGAAGCTAAATAATTCACTTTGCTACTAGGTGCTCACATACCTTCCAATGATCATGGAAATAGTTCCAAGAGACAGTAACCCAGTCAGAACCCCGTACAATATCCACTTGGCCATCCTTTAGGCTTGTCAGATAATGATCATCACGAGTCCAATAGTACAAAGGCTTACATAGTAATCAGGTCCATGATCCATGTCGGCAAAGAACTCATTGTGATCAATCCAGACTCTTGTTGAGTTCTGAATCGTAATGTCATCGTTATCTAGCACAAAACTAATCTGAACATTTCGAAGTATCACATTGTCAGCGTTTGCGATGGTGATTCCTTTTCCTACAAAGCTGGCACCCTTCGTGGTTCCGATTAGGGATTTGTTAGAGCCGATATTCAAACGACTGGAGAGATTGAAGTTTCCCTCAACAAAAACTATTCGTGGAGTATTTCCCTAGAAAAGTCAATAGGTGTAAAGTAGAAAGACAAAGGCAACTTACTGCAACAGCAGTCACCAAAGCTTGAGCATTAGTGACAGTTGTCGTTGCACCAGTTTTACCACCGGTTGTCTCTCCTAACGGATTGGTCTTTGCGTATCCCACCAAAGCGAAGTCCTTGTCTTTATTAATTACTGCCGATACAGTTCCATGAGCTAAAAGCAATCCCAATAGACCAAAATGTAGCTTCATCTTCACGCGAAAAAGGTAAGATATGAATGCAAGGCGCTGTAGACGAAGCACGCTTTACTATCATCTTATACTCCATGCCTAACCGAAATTCCGGTAATATACTGACCACGGAAGCTTGGAAAAACGTAATTCCACATCTCAAGACGAAAGGCGGGTGAACTCCCACGAATATTCAGGGGCTCGGCTAAATGGATGCGGGGATATGAGCACTGATTGGTGGAAATTTATTCATTTGTTACCCCATCAGACTTGGCTGGTAGGCTAGAAGCGAACGATCTACTACACAGCACGCACAGCACGCACAGCACGCACAGCTTTAGGTGACCGTTCTCCCATTTTGAATGTTTGATGATACTATATATGCAGCTATGCGTGAGATACACTGTGGTATCAAAGCAAAGAGAAGCCTTTTAGGTTACATAAATACTTTTGAACGACATTCATAAAGTGTGATTGATGGCTGACCTAGAGGATGTCGTTGAAGCTGTATCCTCAATATTTACAGTTTCGCGGAGCACCATAATTGTGTACTTGCTCACATTGTATGTGTCACTCCTGGGCAACAATGGAAGACTCTTTCTTGACTCTAGGTTGCTTTCCTCGTTCCAGGTTCTCAAAGTTCTCCAGCAGAAGCTCCCCTTAGCGTTGAAAGGTGGAAACATCCCATTCAGTACGGACTGATATTTGTGAAGCAGGCATCTGGCCTGAAGTAGCCAGCCGTTCCTGTGAATCTCGGTCATCGTGAGCCCCTTCCACCAGGTGCTCAGTGTAAGGTATCTTTTCTCCGTGTTTGTTGCCGGTGGCTGTTTGAAATTGATTCATCTCCCAAGTATCGTCAATTTGTGTTCCAACTCCATAGGAATTCGAGGTACCTGAACCCTTTGCTTGACGTAGAGTTTCAGAGCCTGCAGATCGCTCAGCATCGTGGTATCGACCGTCAGTTCCTTCATTTAGCTTGGACGATGAGATCTTTTGCTTGTAACGTCGATAAAATGGGCGAAGCAGAGGAATACTGTTCACACGCAAGAGTCAGCAACTACGCGTCTAATGTTATAGACTAGATTCTTGGGGAGTAGGAAAGTGGTTACCAACCTGACGGCGAGAATGCCAAAGTTGATTTCGAAAATGCCGAGCAGAACTGCAACGTCCATGGTCCCCGTTAAATTTGTTGATAGGCGAATACTATAGAGATTTACAAGCCTGGCGATACTTAAGCCTACCGTACTTTCACGCATCATATCTGTTAGTCCAAAAGCCCTCAGTATATTAGTGTTGGAAAAAAGGACTCACCCGAGCCCAAGGAAGAAACATAACGTGAGAGCCATTTTTTCCGCAAAACGCATCTTCAATTTCCATATGGTATACATTGGCAAGCCCATGATCCAAAAGTCTGAAACGATATTTGTAGTTACCACGCTGGTGTAGAGCTTTAGTTGGTCCCCGCACCTTGGATTTTGGTCGGCTGGGATCGTTCGATCCCACTGGAATTTAACAGGCGTACAGATGAATATAATTCCGAAGTCATGAGCGAGAGCCCACACCACTGTCATTCCTATACTGAACTTGACCAGAAGTTGCATTCTTGGGGTAGGAAACATGCGCAGGTAGAAAGCCAATAAACTGCACTTCACCATTGCTAGTGCTTGGATATATACCAAAGTGAAGCCGAAGAGCATCTGTCAAGGTAAAGTTAGTGACTGTGGGTATAGTAATAATTTCTAGTTCATCTGCTCGCTTACCCTAAGAATTTGAGGAACATTTGCCATAACTTTTGCATAGAAATAGAAGTCAGTTCTGAAAGACGAAATCATAAACTCCGTCGTGATCTAAAGAGCATGGCCATGTAAGAAGCAATCCATCTCGTACCTTGCTGAAAATAAGGCTCCGTCGGTACTAAGTTATGACCTTCTCCTAGTGTCGCCCCTATAAGATTGATTGTCAGATCGATTCTTATTTGCGTTGCAAAGAATACCCACAGACGCCTTCCATAGCTAGCAACGAGATGGACATAAGCTACACTATTGTTTAGTGATCAAAATCGAACAGCTAGGTTGAGATGGCAACTAACAGTTGCGACAACCACCAAACCATCATCCCATCCTAGGCCAATTCCTCGCACACGCCCAAGAAGCCTAAGTCCTACAACAAGGAGAACAATGAGAGTAACTATGGTATGGGCGATGATTTCCCCTTGTAACCTGGGTACTATCGGGACCAAATTGGAGCCGGACGCCATGATGAGGTGAATCAGGAATGCGGGTTGAAGAAGAGAAGTTGCAAGTTAAGGTTGACATCGACTTATGTTAATTATAAGTAGCTAATCGACCTAGGGACACATTTCACGAACCAATAATATCGCTGGTCATAGAAGAGACCCCTCCTAGATGCTTACGAAACCCAGTCTTCTTATTTCTAGAGTATTGGAGAGAGTCTATTCTCTCGTGACGTTGTTACATTTGACATCTGCAGAAAGTAATCTTATCTAGAGAATAGTAGTTTTTTCATAAACTATGCAACCGGGAGCCTAGATTAAGGGAGATAGTCCCTAGCAACAGGGTTAAAGTAAGCCCGAAACGAAGATTTCTTCCCAGGCTAGTCTCATGTAGGTATATGTTCGAGTACGTTAGCAATTTAAGCTATCTCATCCCCTTGAATTCCCTCCCCTAAAGCTCAGATTTGATCGCCGTATCCCTCCATATCTTCTTCCTCACTACATTGATGTTCTTTCGTAACCAAATTCAAAAAACTATCACTAGGGAATACGTAAGTAACTGTGCAATTTGATAATGTAAACTTAGGCAATGCGACCTCAAGACTTGTTAGATCCTTGTTACCCGGAAGGATGGGACTATCCGTGCCGCAAATGCACAGTCCTTTTTAAACTTAATCCCCTGCGCTTATAACGGCATTTCTCCCCAAGGAGTCGCACGAGATGTAACCTTGCAACTCGGTAAACTCAGTGTAGAAACGATTCGGCTACTAATGCCAGTGACCTCGGCTGAGGTAAACTTATCTCCATGGTAGGCTTTCCTCGCTATTTCTAGGTGGTAGAAGTACCAAGTCTTTCTATACATATACTGTGCATGTACTGTAAATGTACAAGATACTACGACACCGGCGCTTAGCGGCCTTACCAAGATGTAGAGTACCAACGATGTGAATTGCATGAAGGGATGTTACAACTGGGGCGCAGCTTGCGACGATCCACAGATTCGCTATTGGACAATTCGACTAACAACTCGGCATCCGTTGGTAGTTGACAGATACTAGGTGTGGAGATCCCCAGTAGGACTTCCGGCATTGCGATTCCGCGATAGATCTGCAATTCCCGTGCCATATTGAGTGCTGGTAAGGGGGAAAAGTCACAATTTAAGTTTCGGTAACATACCGTGCCTCTCTTGTGCTTGGGAACGAGGAGTGAAGAGTCAGGCAGTTGTGGAATTAAGCAGGATGAAGCGAGCCAAAGGAATTATATTGGCGGAAGTTGCGACGGCTACTGTTTACAGGGCCAAGTAATCGTACCCCTTGTCATTTGTCCTTAGACTCTTGGTCAAAAATAGAAGAGATCTGCCGATGGTCTTCAAGGAAGCAGAGTCGAACATACCAATGTATTTTAATTGAGCTTTACCAAGCTATAACATATACAGCACCATCATTAGATCACTGAATTCCCAAGGTTGTACATTGTTTCAAAATTACAATATGTGGAGCTTTAATTTTCCAACTTACGCAACTCTAGTCAAGCATCTCTAAAATACCCCAACTCTAATAGAATTGATAAATCTAGAAGGCGGATAACTGAGTATCTCTGAACAACCTCTGTTAAATAGAGATTTTAGATGTCTTTGACTTGATAAATATATTTAACTCTAAGAAATAAAAGGTCTCATAATGAGATCGAATGTATGGCCTTGCTTTAACTATAGCGTAAAGTCAAGTAAGTACTTGGAATTGTATAGCCAAATATCTGCAAGGCCAAGTCTCGCTATAATATGCAGAAAAGCAAAAGACGACACCCATGATGTATAAGTAAGACTTTAATCCTAGCTCTTCTCCTCTTCACTAGTAGGATGTTCCCGAACTAGCAAATCAAGGAGGAGGTTCCATCGTGGTGGATCTATCTATGTAAGCACTAGACTCTATGAGGAATCCAGACTGTTGACAAGACATTTAAGCGAACAATGCATAATAGAAAAGAAAAGACGTATAATGCAGGTGTACGATGTTCCTAGCTGCAAATTTCACTGTGATAATATAAGCTTACAACAGGCATGCTATTCTCCTTGAATTCCGACCAATAGCTTCCGATTTTATTTTTCGCCATCCGTTAGTCTTTCCGAGACCCAAACTTTTCCTTCAGGAACACATGGAATCACAAAGTGCTACGACATGGCCGGGAAGCCTTACAACCTTCCTAACCACTGCCAATATACTGCGTTTATGTGGCATTTGGGTGGTTTATCGCGTGTGTCTTGCCGTGTTTAATGTATCCCCATATCATCCTCTTTCTCGATTCCCGGGTCCGAAATTAGCTGCTGCTTCTTTCTTGTATGAATTTTGGTTCGATTTCGTCAGAGGTGGGAGATATACTTGGGAAATCAAGCGGATGCATGAGAAGTATGGTAAGTCTGCAGAGAAATTTGCCGCTAAGCTTTCTTTTCCTCCCCTGAAAATTGACACTTATGCTCTTGTGTTCAGCAAAGCTTCTTGATATGGTCAGTGCCGTTATAGATAATACACGCCTACTATGGCAAACGCTGCTTCTTTAACTTAATGATGGAAATGTAGTGCTGATTGAATATTTAGGACCAATTGTACGTATCAACCCTGAAGAACTACATTGCAGTGATCCAGAGTTTCTGGATGAGATCTATGCTGGTGGAAATCGCGTGCGAGATAAGCAGCAGCACCACTTGAATTCCGTAGCTGGTCCAGTATCTAAATCTACTTTCGCAACTGTAGAGCATGAAACACATCGAATTAGGCGCGCTGCTGCCAGCCGTTTTTTCTCTCGGGGGCAAATGCTTAAGTTTGAGAACGAAATCTACTCCATAGCGAATGAGCTTTGTACGAAGCTACTCACATGGAGGAATAAGGCTCCATTTGACATTCAAGATGCGTACGCCTGCTTCACCGCGGATGCCATTTCTCAATACGCTTACGGCGAGCCGACAGGATATCTTGCACAGCCAGATTGGACTCCTAACTTCAGAGACAGTGTCAGAGCCCTGGGTGGATCTTGTTTTGTTTTACGCTTCATGCCTGTGTTTAGACATCTGGTTGATTTTGCTCCCTATCTTGCTCGCTATATGACAGACGAAATTGCTATGTTTATGAAAGAAACAGCCGAAGTTCTTCCCCGCCGTATACAAGAGGTAAAAGAAAACAGGTCATCGGGCAGAATGTTTTCCGAGCTCCTGAACTCAAATTTACCCGAGACAGAGAAGACAGTCTATCGTCTTTCCGGTGAAGCATTTTCACTCATCGGTGCTGGAACGGAAACAACGGCTGTAAGCTGAATCGAAGCTGAATTATCTTCTTTCTCGATATGTGTTACATAAGCTAATATTTGCATTAGAAAGTTCTTTCAAATATAACTTATTACCTCTTATCAAAGCCCGAAATCTTAGAGAAGTTAGACTCCGAGCTCAGATTAGCGAAGATTGAACCAGAAGGACTATCTTGGACGACTTTAGAGAAGATACCCTACTTATATGGCGTCATATACGAAGGGCTGCGTCTTTCTCACGGCACATCCGCCAGATCGCCCAGAATCGCTCGAGAAGAGGATCTCAAATACGTGAGCCAGAAGGGGGACTATCAATACATAGTGCCAAAGGGAACTCCTGTCGGCATGAGCGCATATTTAGTAAACACCGACGATACCGTATTTCCTGAAGCAATGGATTTCTTGCCTGAGCGCTGGATTGACGAGCAGGGAAATAAGAATCATAGCCTCGAAAAGTATATGTTCTCTTTTTCAAGAGGCAGCCGACAATGCATGGGAATGAAGTAAGTATCTGCTGACTATTCTGTCTGGGGTCTAAAAGTTGAGATATATGCTGATGATTGTATTACAGTCTGGCCCTTTGTGAGCTTTATCTTGTTACTGCACTGATCACCTTGAGAGTTATCCCAAGAATGCATTTGTATAGAACAACAGAAGAGGACGTAAACTACGATTTTGATTTGGTTGTTCCCCAGCCAAAGAAGGGTACCAACGGCGTACGAGTAACAATTACTTGAGCTCTATCTTACAGAAAAGCTTACTCCGAACTTCTCTGGGTGTGTTTGATGTTAACATGGATGAGAGGGTTTCTTGGGTCTGAATCATATTAGGTTTCACATTGAGGAAGTGGAGCATTCAAAAGACTCAGGTCAACACAAAAGACAGTACTCTTTGCCTTTGCCTACATAGACAACGAAGACCAATTCAAAATTTAAGCGAACTCTTTACCAGCTGAGCGCGCACTCACTTACCCGTTTTCTCTTTTTGTAGGCTATCTGAGTTCTGTGTTCTTAAGATGGGAAGTGCAGGTCTTAGGGTAATTGCAAAAAGTCATACCGCGAAGCTCACTGCGTTCTAAAAACCCTGGTCTAATCCACTTCAAACCAAGATCCTTGGTTCTTCACCCCTCTTCACTGGACGAACCCCCTTCATTGGTCCAAAATATGAACAATTTTCATACAATGCCCATATAAATTAGTAGATTAGAGTATTTTTCCCAGCATAGTTATTGCAAGTTTTGGCAGCCTGATAGACTTCGTGGGTGCTTTGTACTTCGTGCTTTTGTGATAGCTGCTTGCCGAGAGTTAGGAAAAGCGACTACCTATTGACAGCTGTTGAGGACAGCATCTAAATCAAAAGGAGCCTGTTAGCATTGACCATCCTTTTAAATCTCTATACAGAGCTGCATCTCCATATACCTGATACTTAACACCCTAGCAGCTGAACCTCGGCATGTGAAGTGTGCGTTATGAGATCTAAGCTTATATCAGCTGCCATTCTGTCCCCATGTTTTCTCGGTTAGTTTGCTCAAATGTTGGTAAGACACATAAAAGATTCAAGGACTCGTCCAAAAAGGAAACTAAGTCGTCATTGGTCGAAGATGAGATCTCTCCAACTCGTGGCCACTACGAGAAGGTCCTGCTTGCAACTCTCAACACAAAACATCTTCGCTATCCTAAAAAACACCACCTTTGACAGTAGAATTATTATTCTTTAGAAGTTATGAATTCCACTTCTCAGAAAAAGATCCTCAATGGTCACGCCTTCAAAAATAACCTATCATCTTCTATCCGTCCTGTTGTTGCACCATTCATCCATGGGTTGGGTTACAAACCTTCCTCTCAACTCGATGACGAACTTCTCTGGTCAGTTTCGCTCATGAAAGCTGCTTCTATGGAAATGCCATGTCCGGAAAACTCAGCCAACTGGAAGAGAATGAAAGTAGGGTTTTCTTATGCTCATGTAAGTTTATCTCACCTTTCTTCGCCGAGACATTCCAACATACAGAACCTCGGGTATTGCTACAGAGCGTGCGTTTCGAGTCAGGCTTTTCGAGTACATTTTATTTTCTTTGATGATCTCATAACGTAAATCAAATTCCTAACTTCTTTTCATTTAGCATTGCTTTCCGGGCCATCCTCTGGAGGTTCAGGTGTACATCACTATATACACCCTTTTCGCCCAGTGTCTTGATGATCAGACACCCGAAGGGATGCAAGATATCGAGAAGTTTCACCAAAGACTTTGCTCTGGTGAACCACAGCCTACCATTGTCCTTAAAGGATGGGCCAAGCTCTTACTTGATGCTTATACACACTGGTCACCAATTCCAGCCAATCTCATCGTTTCATCAACCCTAAACTTCATCACATCCACTACAATAGCAAAAGGACAGTTGATACGCAGGGAAACCCAACTTGGCAGTGGCAAATCCTGGGCTTCTTATTCGCGCCAACTGGATGGCCTTGGTGATGCTTACGCAGCTTTTACCTTTCCCTCTGCTTTATACCCTGACGTCTCTCAATTCCTACAAGCTATTCCTGATATGGCCATGTATATCGTCCACGCAAATGATATAATATCGTTAGTATTACACGTTTCGTACTCCAGTTATCCCCGTTATTCACTGACTCCAAACTAGATTCTACAAAGAGGAACTATCAGGGGAGGAGTATAATTATGCACGAAGTCGAGCTAGGTATGATGGCAAGGACGTAGTCGAAACTCTGAAAGACATCGTCAAGGATACCGAGGCATGCTACCACCGTATTAGGGAGCTTCTCACTTTCGTAGGAGGTGAAGATCAAACGTATGCAAAAGCCTGGCGTGACCACGAACAAGGATACGTGGATTTCCATATGTTTAGTGGAAGATATAAGCTTGCAGACCTAGGCCTAGATTTTGAGTAAATACCCTTGTCATACAATCACTATGATACCTCATTTACGCTTTAGCATTCTGTTGTTACACCGCTAGCGTAACGAATAAGCAAAGATGTGTCGCCAAGGGCTGATGTTTCAGGGGGTCGGCTAATTTGCCAGTTTAGGAAAGATTTACTTGAAGCTGCTAGGTGTATTTACGAGATTAGGCTTGGTTATTTGCACTTACTGGAGATCACAATCTCTCTTCCTGCCATAAAAGATTTTCCGTTAGCATATTACTCCACTGCAAACGATTTTTCCATTGTGTACTGCAACTGCAAATCCATTTTTACCAAACAAGCAGGCTTGGAATCATGCAGGGGCTTTCACAGTAAATGTTGGACCCACTGCTTATCTTACCGAAAGCCCAGCTTAAGGTCCGCTTAGCCACAGCAGAGTGGTAGCCAAGTCAAATTCCGAACCTTGTCGTAACGCTCGTAAATATTTACACATACTAAGAGGATTTACCGCTATTTTGGAAAAGTGAATAGTTTACGCGATAGATCTTCGAAGCATTTCTAGAGGGTACTTAAGTACGGAATAAATTTTCAACCTGCTCTTACACCAGAAGGAGATGAAGCTTCAAAGCACTAGCGAAACTTCGAGGAAACCCTCGTAAACCAGAACTTCTGAACAAATACTCTCTTAGGTTTGACTTTGGACTCTAGAAACCTTTTTGAAGTACAGCACCTTGGAGTTATCTGTTCTGAAATCCATTTGAGGAGATAAGGTGTAGATTTGAACGACCAAAATCATAATAGCTTGAATCTCCAAATCCAAACTGACATGGGAATCATGAAAAACCAAAGCAAAAACCAAAGCATTGCTTGCTCAATTGTGAAATGATTGAAAAGACATAACTTATTCATCTTTCAATAGTGTTTGAGCCAGTGGTATGTTTAATTTCATATATCAATGTAGCTACCATCACTTTTGCTCTGAATCCAGCCCTTATACGTCCTCATTATATAGATTTGTCGTACGTCATTATATGCATTACGTGTATGCCTATGAATGTGCATTAATATCCGGTATGGCGTTAAGACTAGCAAGACTCGAGACTTGTGTGGAAAGAAAATGGAATCCCAAGATCAAAAGTGCACAGTTTTAAGACGGGATTAATTATATGGGATGATACATTAACCCGGAGTTTTTATGAGGTAGAAAAATTAGAATTAAACAAGCTCTAAGTTTTCTTGGGGATTTGTGATGATCATCTATTTTGTCAGGTCCTCCTCACTGAAGTCCTACTTTTGAGACGTTACTTGGAATGGTTGTTGGTGGTAACAAGGAAAGCAGTCTATCATATAGTCTTAATTCCGTTCTCCATCTTGGTCTTGGATCAATCCCTCTGCCTCTGATTCATCCAAGGCACTAGCTCTGTCTAGATAATCCTGACTTGGACCAGCCCTTTTCAGTACTCCAGCCATGCGAACTGCATCCTCTCGTCCCTTTTTGACATCGATCATCCATATCATTGGTATCGGTAAAGCCACTAGCACGGCTAAGAATATGAAGGCAGGTCTAATATGTCCAGCTAAAGGTGTTTATTCTAGTTAGCTCTCTTTGTAGAACGATATAGTGAAATTCGCGAATCAAGATGGTATTTCGGAGTCAGAGACTTCCGTCGTACGTGAGCTCGAAGTTGTGTGGTTCAAGGGTAAGCATGACCTCATATCTTTTAAGCTATCAAAAATAATAGGGATTCACTTACAAGCATCTATAATCCTTCCAACGACTGCAGGTCCCACAGCAGAACTGCCTTTGTCGGTTATGGCATATAGTGCATAAAAAGCAGCCTCGCTACCAGGAGGGATCAGTCGTCCAAAAAATGATCGACAGTACGAGCTCAGTCCTCCCATAACAACTCCATGAATACATGCTAGCGGGTATATCTCCCATGGCTGTTGTAAACCTCCTACTCCCCAACTCTGGATGAAGGGCAAGTATCCCAATAGTCCGTAGAACGGAATAATCTCCAGCAATAAGATGCAAGCAACAACTGTAGAGACCTATTGTAAGTATTTAAGAACGCAGGAATTGAAATTGGTATAGCTTACTAGTCTGGTTTGTCTGAAGCTGAAATCGACGTGATACGACTGGCCACAGCAAAGCGCCCGCTATTCCCGATGAAGTTGCAGTAATTGAAATGAAAGCAATAGCAACTGTCCCCATTTTGAGCTCCGTCCTTGCAAAAATAATCGCAGTCCCCGACACAGTAGCCATAGCATCGGATAGCAAGAACCAAGCCACCAAAAATATGACAACCTGTCGAAGTTTCACAGCAACTTTTATTGTTTTCCACAGAGAAGACCACGCGAAAACCCCATATGCCCAGAAACTACCCCACTTCCCTTGCTGAAAGAAGGACGAGTCCAAAGAAGGGCCAGGTCGAGAGCGAAGCCATATTGACGAAGGTATCGTGAATATAAACCACCAAAGACCCACAAGAAATAACACCATTCGAAGTGGAAGAGTCGTTGAGACTAAAGGTTTTTTCGACATATAAAAGAGCAGCCCGATGCTCAGAACCTGGACAAGAACGGAAGCCGCATAACCTATGCCAACACCCGTGGAAGATATTTTAGATGATAATCGTAGATCAGAAGAGTCGGACTTCCCATTGAGACCATCCGGGATGACATCGACATATCCTTCGTCATCATCATTGAAAGTAGTCCCCTGAGCAGAGGGTGATAATGTAGTCATATTTATTGATGAATACTGAGCCTTTGGATGATTCATTACAAGTAGAGGTAGATATGAGTTGAGGAGTACAAATGACGATCCGAGACATGTCACTCCAACAATCACCAAAAGTGGCGCTATGAGATAGATTCTGGGGATGACGAGAAGGAAAAGCATCGATGTCGTAGATCCTACAAATCCAAAGGTCACTAATAGCTTCTTCCGGTAACCACCTATATAGTCACAATCAATTGTTTGTCTGATAAGAGAATTTGGATGGGCTATTACCGTGATCAGCGATGGCACTAAATGACACAAGCGACAGTGCCTGTATAAAAACAGAAAGAGAAAAAGTATACATGGCGAAGCTAGCAGATGTAATCTCAAATCCAAAGGGCTTGATAACACATTCTAGAGTAAATCATAGTTAGCTGAGACTCTCGTGGCAGGTGCACCTCTTAGCGCAACGGCTCTCTGCGACTGGAAGATATGTCTACGGAATTAACTGGACCAAGTCTTTCTGATTTGAAGTAAAAGCGTAGGAAACACTCGACTGGTTCTAGCCGCCAATGTCGCGGGTCGAATCACTCTTATAATTTTACGGTCGATACAAAATGATACAACTGAATGGGACTTACGATTGTCTCTGTCAGTTGCCCTCCTGATTAGAGCACCAATTGCATCATCGACAAGATCCTGGTCTTTCAGATTCTTAATAATACACGGTGTAGTTCTGTCCGAATAGAGCACTCCATTCTCGCGGGCAAGCTGCTCCAGTGTCACTGGCAAAAAAGAACCTGATTACACAAGTAAGTATGTGTTTCTCTACTTTGCTGAGTTCAAGAGCTGCATACCAACGCCGCAAACGGCATATACCTCTGCAGCTAAGCCATATGCATACCAACCTCGCAATTCACGACTGGTTGATTCACTTGTATCTTCGCCATTGTACCGAGGAGTCCTGCGTCCAGCGCCATGGCCGTCCTCCATAGTCCTCAACGACAACTGTACAGATTGGAGAGGCTCCTCTAATACATACGGTTTAAATAAGGTAGTTTTCGATCTATGAACGTTTTCAGTTGCGTACTAGGAGTCACAGGCACATTTCAAATGAGTTGGTCATTACTCCTTCATGTGTCATCTCGAGTACTGTGCACTCGGGGGTTTGACCACGGCCTCTCTGATCCTTGTGTGTATAAATAGCCTCAAACTGTTCAAAAAAAGGATCAATGCTATAGTAGTTGTAATAGATAACTAAATAACAAGGTATAGAACTACAATTGAGCTTATAAAGAATGAGAGGATCAGAGAGTGTAAAGAAGCTGACGGCTGGTCAACATCAAAGGCTAGTAACAATGCGGCAAAGTGCATGCGATGTCTTGGCAGGCAGCCTCGCGCGTGTAACTTTGGAAAGGCTACAGCGAGTATCTGGAACTAACCAACCTTTTTGTAATATACTCCAAGCCATTTGCTAGACATCTCTACAGGTTTCAATCTGGCATTGTTAAAATACCTACTAGAGCGGATCCATCGAATTCTACCGCAGCAAACTGTGTGTGAGCCTTTTCTTACGGTATTTCTACGAAAGGAACTATTCGTATCCAGCGGGGGAACTCAGAATGGCGGACAAGACGGCTAGGTACCGGACGGAGATCCAGCAGATGATGTACGTATCTGGAGAGACTGCAGAAGCATCGCCAGAAACTACGGGTATGATCGAGGAGATTGTTCGTCAACAGGTCATTGAAATGCTGCGACAGTGCACAGAACAGTCTTCCCGCCGCGGAAGCAAATCAATTGCCACAGACGACCTAATCTTCCTAATTCGACACGACGTAGCCAAGGTCTCTCGACTTCGTACATTTCTATCTTGGAAAGATGTGCGGAAGAATGTCAAGGATTCCGACGATAAAGGCGCCGAACCAGATATCGGAGGTACAGATGAACCTGGTGGTCCTACAGCCGGGCCTGTTGTCGCGGAGGCCAAGAAGAACAAAAAAACAAAAGTCGGTCTGCCTTGGGAAGTTCCTTCGTTCTACAGTCAGGAGGTTCCGGAACGTGAAGATGAGGAAGATGAAGATGAGGAAGAAATGAACTACGCAACCCTACAGCGATTAAAGAAAGCCGATGAGCGGACCAAAATAATGACAAAAGAGGAATACGTTACATGGTCTGAATATCGACAAGCATCTTTCACCTTTCGGAAAACCAAGAGATTTAAGGAGTGGGCTGGGTTTGGCGTTGTTACTGATTCAAAACCTAATGATGATATTGTCGATATCCTCGGTTTCTTGACTTTCGAAATCGTGCAGACGCTCACGGAGGAAGCTTTAAAAATCAAAGAGCAGGAGGACTTAGGTAAGGCAGTTGCTGGCGGAGAGCAAGCGGGTAAGAAAAGAAAGGCTCAAGGTCTCTTTAATCCTCCGTCCGAAGGACGCACTCCTGTCGAACCTAGACATATACAAGAGGCATTCCGGAGATTACAACAACGCCCAAATAAGCAGCGAGCCATGCTGAACGGTAGGAAAGGATTAAATCGGACACCATTGAAATTGGTATAATGCTCTAGATTTTCAAATTGCCGAGAATATGCTAATTTGCCTCAGTTTTAAATACAAACTGCTGTATAATTTAGGCGTACGGGGTCGGAGTAATTGGGCTAAGGGCGTTGAGATACCAGGATCGATTATCGCCATAAGTATTTATAATTCGAGAGTACAGTTTTTACAGCTTTGTCTCCCTGTCATGTTCACTGTGGAGAAGATAATTAGAGTTACATGTAAAACAGGGCAAACTGGCGTAACATCTTAATTGAGTTCTAATCTGCTTGACTGCCAGTGTGTATCATATACAAATCTTCAGCATACGATGCTGGTGTTCCCTATTCATGATCCTAGTAGGGCAAGCCCTATCCACGACATAACGAATCGGGGGTGCCTAATCATGTCCCAATATCTCTGCACTAATATATGTGAATGTCAAGATGTTTTCCGAAGCTTTGATTATCACCACCTAATTCTCAACCGTTGTCCCGAGATTGACCAACCACCGTCGTGCTATCTCCACCACTACTTCCTGAGATCGTCTCTGTGGCACCACTGCTACCTGGCCTATTATAAGAGTCCACACTCTTAATCTCAGGATGTTCCTCGTGATACTTCTTCGGCTCTCTTGGACCAGGATGAGTAGGATATGGCTCTATCATATCATGGTGGTGCGGTTTCCTCTTATGGGTCGAGAAAGAGCTCCCAGCGTCGAGCCCAATTGCTTTGCCCTTCAATAACCTAATATCATCTCTAGCCTGCTTCCTCGTGTATCGATTCAAGCTCTCACAAAGACGATCAAGTATCCATTGACTTTCGCCTACATCTGCTAACATGGGGCTATCCTCTCCAATCCAATCCCATTCAATGAGCCCGTTATCCGCCTCGGCGTTCTCGACAGCTTCTGCATCTTCTCTGCTGAACCGTATCAGCCGAGTAAACTCCGCCCATTCTTCATAACTGTATACCCTGGGAGTGTCTGCTCGAAGATCGTTGGCTATGCGTTTGATTGCCAAAGCTAACTTCCGAGCTAGGTCATGATCAGAGAGGATTGGTGGCTCATCACAAAGTCTTTCAAGCGTGGGGCCAGTTGATATTGCTCCTTCTGGTGAGCTAGGATCTGCAGATCTTTCAAGTGTTCCCTCAGCATCTGGGTCTTGAAGCTCAAACCCCCGCTCTAGGCGTTTGTTCGCCTCTCGCTCTTCCGTTTTACGCACAAGATAACCCCGTAGCCTTGGATGTTTATCCAGGAATTCTTTCCATACGCCTTCTTTTGGGAGAACCGTCCAGTCAGCAAGTGTAAAAGTACCTCGGTTGATAGATGATATAACAGTATCACCCATATCTGAGATTAGAATTGTCATGGTAGGTATAGCGACCAGTGACCAAACGACAAAGAATGGCTTGCCAGCATTAGATTGTGGACTCAGATCTCCATAGCCAATAGTAAGGAGGGAGACATAGCAAAAATAGAGTGACTGGAAATAACTCATGCCCTGAATACGATGTTCAGCGACCCAGAAAACGACAGCACCAACACACCAAAGTAGACCAAAAGCAATGACCGACATGCATAATGCATAATATTGCTTGAACCTATTCGTGGTTCTCTGGATCTCCCGCATTGCATCGAACCGATCTTTCTCCTCTCTCAGTAGGATAAGCTTCTGTTTTCTGTCATCATGCTTGTCGTTGGTACCCTCCCTCTCCCTTCTATGCTTCAATTTGGCAACCCGGCCTAGTGTAGGCTCTGCTGCTCTTTGAAATTGACGAATACGTGCTGCACCACCGCGCCCACCTGTATTTAGTCTGGGCTTTGGCCTATGTTCATGGAATGTAATGTTGCGTCCGTCGACGTGTAAATGGCCATACTGATCAAGTGATGTTCTCCGCACATCAAGCTCGTCACTAGGCGATTCATTGTAACTCGAAGATTCCTGTTGATCTCCATGTTTCATCCGTGGGGGTGGCAAGCCTAGTCGTTCTCGAAGCTCTTTCTCACTAGTAACTGTTCGTTCAACAGTCCGGGAACGAACCGCGTCTTGGTGCTTCTTGATGACATTATCTTTTGAGATAGTAGCTGCAAACTTTCGAATACTGTTTATCATAAGACCTAGAAAGATAATACCGATGACAGAATATGGGAATATCAGTCCTCGGCCAACATCGTTGACAGGTAAGATGTCTCCGAAGCCTACGGTTAATACGGTGACATCACAAAAGTAGAGAGCATTGGCGTAACTGATGTCAAGGACCTTGGAGAATACCGCAGCACCACCTGCTAACCAGAAGAAAAACATCATAGTTTGAAGGATAAGGGTACGTTGATCGTCATCGAGGTCGAAATGTTGAGGATAATGACCTAGAAAATAGCCAGTCATATTCACCATAAGACCCATGGATCCTATCATATACAAAGTTGCTGCTATGATGGCATACCAGAATCCCTGTCCGTAGGTTTGGCTTGGACGAACGGGAGCATCGTAGTTGTTCATAGCCACAACTATGGCGATTAAGATTCCAGTAGCGATATACCATGAGATGATGGTCAAGGGTAGAGCAACGATGTATCGTATCCTTTTGGTAAAATTCACCATCAGGCTGAAGTTTCCAAAGAATCCGCACACTAATGATATTGCGTTGAGGGTTATTTCCCTAGTTTCCAATGTTAAACATCGACTGATGCGTGTATAGTGGCCAACTCACCACTTTGGACTAAGCACATGCTGTTGTTAGCACTGCTCTTGGCTTTGAAATGTGAGAACTATCGCATCAAATAGCTTACTTACTCAGGTATTCCAACTCCATTATCATCTGTCCCTTCTGGCAACTTTCCATCGTTCGGCAGTATCACTCTCCACTTGTTAACAAGGGCTGCAATACTTAGCACATTAGCTAACGGTCCAATGGTTGCCGCCAGTAGCGGGATAGCTGTTGATGCAAACCACCAATTCCTATATCTTGTCAGACTTATCACATTCCAATCGCCGAAGTCAATGCTCGGAATTTTTCTTGACAATCCCGTAAAATCCGGATCAGAAAACGACTCAATCGGTACATATAGTCTCAAACAAGGAAACTCAATGTCAGAAGCCCAAGAATCTGTATCATAGAATTTCAATGAAATCAGCACATGAACCACTCTTACGCAAGTCTATCCCCAATTTATACCTCGTTCGAACGACTTCTTCGTTCTACACATCATGAACTCGAACGAACCAGCAGGTATTTAGAACTCAAGACTTTGACAGCACTTCTTGATCTCATTCCACGTAGCAGAAGAATGACCAGAAACAAAGAGAGAAGCCTCGAACCTACTGTGGCAAATCATCAGTTTTCCCTCTGAGCTTCAACTTCCCAATCGTAATCATCGTATCGGTGCGCTCAAGCGCAAACGTTGGGCCTTTAAAGAATGCTGAGCGCCGACGCGAGCGCGGTGTTGATGGTGAATCATGGCTACTGCCGCCAGCGTCTTCTTTGTCTTGACGGATTGATATGGGCGAATTTGGTCCCATATTTTCAGAAGTACTGAAAGAAAGTGGCCATTAATGGGCTGTTACCAAGGGGGCATCGTCGCTGGGGATTTTCACGTCTGGGCTGCGGCTGGGGCTTTCCCACAGGATATTGATGGGCACAGGAACCGTGATATATGTGGATCAATCAATAATCATAGTGCATTCGTCGTGATGCACGATCCTCTTGGAACTGGAGATACGGCTCCCGAGGGAAAGGATAGTGAGGAGTCGCAACATGGATAGTAGTAGTCAATTAGAGTTTATCGAGTCGACCGGGATTGGTGGTGCACGTCTCCGTCCCCCACGACGGGCTCAGATCATGTCGAACGTGTGGGGAAACAATGCTGAATAACATTCCCGTGTTCTACGTCTGCCAAGACTGCTGTGTATGCATTGTGAGGGAATGCTCAGACCCCAAAACTGGAAGCTCTGGCTCATGGCACAGGTATGGAAAAGCTTGTTCCGCGAGCGTCTTCTGATATTGCTGTATAGATTTAGACCTCATAAGTAGTTGGAAATAGTCACGGGAGAAGATGGAAGTTGTTTATATATATATGTTGCATTAAGAACAGGTTGGTTGGTATCTACAATATTTGCCCTTGATAAAATATATGCCTTATATGGCCCTCCATGCTCCTAAACTTCAATGCCCCAAAACGCCTCTTTTGATGCTAAACATCACTATGCTAGTCCGTAAAGGAAAACAAGCTATATACTCCCAACACCGCGCCAAGATTAATTAAAGTATTATGTGCAAGTCGATCTGTGTTCCCTCGCCTCTTCTATACCCAGTCATATCCATCGTGTCCCAGAGGACTATGTACGCTATGCACAAATATTTAGGTTGAGCAGCCGTCCATTAACTTATTCTTCGGCCAAGAATATCCGGTCTCATTCCACGCCTAGAATTTTGTCAGCTTTGCTCGTGCGAAAGGAGCTGAGGTCTTACCGTAACATTAACATTATTGTAAGGGAGAGGATGGTTTTTGATATACTCCGTTGTAGGATATCCCGGTGGATCACACGTAAGTAGCGTCTTCCCAGGCTTTTGGTAAATCCGTACATAATCCACATGCATGATGGTTGGAAACTTTAAATCGCCAAACAGAATCTGGGACCAGGAGTTACTGATTCCAAGATTTAGGATCATGGACATCGGTTCTTCGGATACATGTCTAGCTTGGATATTTCCGTTCGGTCCAATGGCTCGTCCATCCATCATGAAAGTCTGATCATTGCCCACAAACCATGCAATCTTTCCCTCTGAGGTGCCAGGGACATACTCGAAAGCATACTTTTGGTAGGCTTTGCCGTCATACCAATTATTATTGAGAAGTGAGGTCCCGCTCACAGCTTGTTGAAATGGACCACCGCAGTATGTGTTCATCTGCGTCGTTTCGTAATTGGGGATTTGCATGAAGTCGGAGTTTGGGCGGTAGTTGACATCGAAAGGAGCAACCTGGAAACTTTGCGTAACAACTCCAATGCGGTTAGTGGGGTCGACAGACCCTTCAAGAATATCAATTTCAGGTGAGCCTCGACCGGTGCCGGGGTTTGGGTGATCCTCCCCTTTGCATGTGCATGAGTTCAATCGTTGTCCAGGAAGGTAAGATATTCCGCTCGAATCTGACTGGTTTGGGGTGATTCCCACGTCACAGCTGTCATATGTATACGGCCAGACTCCTTCAGTTGTGGCTTTGTAGCCCGGACGTCCTAGATTTCCCAGAGTCCAAGCACCCGGCCAAAGCCCGGGCACAGCAGATGGACCAGCAAGAGATACCGAGACTTCGAAAACACCTCCTTTAAAGCAGAGTTGATTCCAGCTGTTGAGCATACCCGAGCGATACTCCAGGTTATGATTGGGGAACTTGTCTAGTTTCAATTGGAGAGTGCCGTTGCCGGTGGTTACAGCATCTGGGTCATACCACTCGAGATCTTGAGTTGCCCCATACCAAATATCTGGCGCTGTCCAGAAAGGATCATCTCCGGGGAAGAAAGTACGGCCAGGCTTGGTAAACTCATCACTGAATACCAATTGTAGATCGGTGTCATCGAAAGTACTTTTCCTCGTCATAGCGCTTTCAGGAGTATCCGGATCAACCAATTCCTTCCTGACGTTTTGCAATAGCTCGTAGGGCAGATCATTGACATGCGCCCATGCCGGACCAGTGTCTGATTCCGCACCTTTTGAGTCTGCTTTAGGACTGTATATCCTCGTAGCAAATGTGAGAATAGGCAGCATGACAAACACACAGAGAAGCCCTAGAATAAGTAGTAAAGCGCCACAGGTCGAAACGATGGATCGTCGAGTGCAGTATTCCTTCCAATGTGGCTTGTACACCTCATCGTCATCATCGGCTGGCATATGGTACTTGTCGTCTGCCTCTATCTCATCTTTGTAGAGAATAAACCCCTTATCGCCGCCAAAGTATGGATCATATGCTCCAATTCCGTCATCGGGATACCCCCATTTCTCAAGGTTCGCCTCAGAATCGCTAAAGGGGTTGTTGGTTGTCATTCTAAGCAGTGATTGCTCAACTGCTCCTCCAGCAGGAGTGTGCGTACCAGATGCAAAAGATCCTGCGCTTGATGCTTGGGGAGGGGCAGCAAATGGATATCTTGAGTAATCCCGACCAAGATCTTTCAAGTGTTTTGGTGTTTCTGGGCGTGAGAATTGCGACATGGAAGGGGGCGTTAGATTAGACGCAGATTTTCTCCGCAAAAGTGCTTGTGGTGTGCTCAAATTCGACTTCTGCTTCCCTTTCATCATTGACGTTAGATTATTGGAGCTTTGTGAGGCCAAGGGAGCACCGGTCGAAGACGCATCTGCGAGTGCATCATCGCTGGATCGTTCATTACTATTCACAGAAACCTGCGAGGAAGATGGGTTGAGAGGGGACGGGATGATCGGTGTGTAAGATGAAGTCCTCTTCGCCAAACTTCTCGTTGATGGTGTCCGCTGTAGGGTCGAACTGGCACCGCTTTCCAGTATAGAGAGGCCATTGCTATCTCGTCTCGTTATCTCGGGCGACGGGGGTTTCGTAGCCAACTCTGCTGAGTTTCTTTCTGCTGCCAAACTCGAATCAGATCTCCCAGCCTGCTGCATATCCTCTGCCTTCTCCAACTCTCTGCCCCTGTCTGGGACGGGTGTAACGACTGTCAATGGAGCCATGGTGTCTGGACTCTAAATTATTGTGCGAGCGTGGAATCCATTACATTCAAAACCTTTTACTAGCACGCAATCTTCGAGACCCAACGATGGCATAAACAGAATTCGAGCCGGTGTCAAGTTTGATCAATCCTAAGGAAGATTGACCCGCAACTTGTGTGCTGTATCGAGCGAGTGTTTCTTCAACAAAATGATGGGTGGCTAAGCTTATCTCTCCCGTTGATATCTCCCGTAAACTTTGTGATACTGCACGGGACTTTGCCAGGGTATTGGGATGAGCGTGATAAACGAATGTGTATGTTTGGTAACGATTGAAGGGGGGGAGACGTGTGGTCACAGTCAGAACGAGACAGAGGACTGGGCACCGAAACACCGTGTGGAATGAACTGGTGATGCGGGACAGAGCGAGCAAGCAGATGGGAGAACTAGTGGCCGTGAGAAAGAAAGGCAAAGAGGTGAATGACATTTGGTGGCCCACTTAGCTAACGTTGAAGGCTGTGCCCACTCTTCGGGCGCACCCTTCAAGTGGGAAGTGGAGCAATATTAGCTTGGGGATTCAGCCAGGATTTCAGACTTTCCCACCCCCAGACAGACACATTTGCTTTCGCAAATCGTCGCATTCTCTATCCATGACTCGTATTCCGGTGCAAAGATTACGAGTTCCTCGCCCTTATGCCGAGCATACGATAGCCTTTACCGGCTGCAGATATTTTCTCGTAGGATCTGGTGGTAATGCGGGTTCCAGGTGATTACTGTACCCTGTACCTACGGTCTATACTGTACCTATGGTCGGTCAAGTGGCCACGCCTGACTAACCTCCTCTAGCTTTTGCTGACTCTGCATACCATCCAGCACGGTACAGAATTAGTAGCAGGGCTCGTCGAGACTTTCATATCTGGCAGTTTAGGGGTCTTGGGCGGGCTCGGATGTGACTAGTGAGAAATTCACGACTGCCCTGCATTGATGCCATGTAACTGCTACAATGTAACCACCAACCAACCCAATACGAGCGAGGCACATCAACCAGGCTCGAATGACCACAGGTGCTCCGCTGCCTCAGCCGATACTCTACACAGGAAAAGAAAAGAGGCAAAATGTCACAGAATCTAGAGAAAAAACTCGGCCGCTCTAGGGGAATCAGAAAAACGAGAAAGCTGTCTTCCCTACTAGTTCAGGAACAGGTAGTGGCCAAGCACATCATTAGCTTCTGGGCAACGATTTGATCGTCCGACGCGGTAGACTGCAGGTTGCAGTAGCATACTATACTATACTGTACTTGGTTCTGTACTGTACCGCGCTGTACTGTATTGTACATACCTGGCATACGCACAGTACATAATGATCATGGCCAGGCCAGGACAGACCCGTGCCGTGCGATCTGTTATTGATTGGACGATAAGACGATCTTCAAATTCCGATGTCATGTCATGCAAACCTGCCTGCCTGTCTGTCTAGACCTTTGGAAGCAGAATATATACTCAGACTCCCAAGCATTTCAATCTGAAAACAAGTTCTCCGTTTTTGACAGTCGAACTTTGGCGGCCGTGTTTTGATTAGCGGTTGTGAAAACTTGATAGCTTCACCAATTAGAAACCAGGGTTCATCCAGCCCGTAGGTGCCAACATCACGAGTACACTAGCATTATACCATGGGATTCGGCACCAAAGCCCACTCACTGCAATTAAAAAAATGGCAAAGTTCAATTTACAACAATCTAAGTGTGGTGCCGAACAAGTTAGCACCACCACGGCATGCACACAAATGATATTGATATGGCAGGGCGACTCGGTTGCTGTTCGACTTGTTGCTAGTATACGTTGTCCAAAAACATATTTCGTATTTTCTTGGATTTCTTCGTCTATGTTGAAAACTTCTTGGGATGGGAAAGAACATCTTCTAAAGGTTACTACATCAGAGGTTCAAACACTTTGCAAAGATGTGCACATCTAATAGCTAGCTCTAAGGACACACGACGCGTTTACTAGAGAATTAGAACACGATTTCGCTGTTAATGCATAGGTATATGCAATAGAAGACAAACTGCTTGCGCAGCTCATCTTCCTCTACGCAAAGAGCTTAGCACTCCCGCACGGTGACGACTGTTCACAGTGAAACAGTCTAAGTAACCCTAAAAAAAGTGACTGGTCGTAGATCACAAACCACTATCAACCAACGCGAAGGACGACTTTATTAGCTATATATTCTCACAATACGGCAAAACCGTGGGGAAAGCAATGGCATCTCACCTTCGCCAAAGGAAATATACAGATCTGTTAAGACAGTGGTTCAATCACTATTCAAAATTTAATTGCTCAATTGACATTGAATTCTTCCACGTGGGCTCTAGTACAAGCTACCAAAGCCACGTCCGTCCCGGGCATTTTAGACTTTTGACAGCTTGGCTAACAAGTAGCACCGACTTAGGTCGCGCATTAGCAGGCCATGTAGCCACGCCTGGTACTCTAATTCGGCATTAACCTTTTCTAGAGGTTGAGCAAAACACATAATATATAGCAGAGTATAACATAACATGGTACACTTGGTTTTGAAACAAGATATGAGAGTGTAAGAATATGTATTAGATTTTGGGTATATCAATACTCGATATGAGTTCAATACTGCCGAGGTCGATTAACCAGCCAGAGCTAATCTTGTTAACTATAGGCGAGAAGTTTGACTGACGTCTAGAAGTATTTCGTTCGCTTGTATTCGCAAAGACAAGACATCGCTTGTAAGCCATATGAGGTAAGTAGAAAGGGAAGGGCAAAGCTAAATCAAAAAGGACTCAAGAAAAATGTGTATAACAGTAACAATCAGGCTAAGCTCATCCCATATATCTTCGCCAAATTACAATGATAAAAAGAAACCCATATACCCAACAGCTCAAAAGTAAAGAACCCAATTGCTTTCAATCTTCATCATCAATACCTAGCGCCTGTTTCAACGCAGCCAATTCCCTTTGCAGATGCTCTATCCCACCCTGAAGTCCCGAAATCAGCCCGTATACCTGTCTCTGCTTGGATTTTGGCAGCATGTCAATCATAGGTGCATTTCCTTCCTCATATGCCGTATCTTCCCTATGACCCTGATCCATACTCCGCCGTATACCATTTTGATTCCCAATTACTCCAGAGATACCGTTGCCATTGTTCCCAATATTAACCCCGTTTTCCAGACTAATCCGAGGACCCATTCGAGGACCTACGCCAGTGCCGCCGTTCATGGAGTTTGTATTATTATTCATTTCTATTCCGTTGCCATCTGCACTGTAAATTCGTCGTGGTTCGGGTCGCGTTGGTGGTTGGTTTACGGCTGCCCATCCTCCTGAGGACGTACGTGGCATTGGAGGTCCATTATGTTGTTGTATCATCTGCGTAGGTTGGGGAGGTGCTGGAGCGTTCACCGTGGGCCACGGCCTTTGTCCCTGCTGCATCTGCGGTTGTTGAACATGCTGTGAGGGAGGTTGCTGCCCATGCATATGGTGATGATGCATCATTGGACCCTGACCTTGTGCCTGTGCTTGAGCCTGCGCCTGCTGAGCCTGAGCCTGCTGAGCCTGAGCCTGTTGGGCCTGCACCTGGGCCTGCGCCTGAGTCTGTACTTGCGCTTGAGGGTGTGATAGTGGTCTTGATAAATGGTGTCCGACTTCATTAGCCATTGGCTGTCGCGCATGTGCATCTCCTAATTCTTGCTCCCATTGTGGCCGCGAGTGCTCCCACTCCGGGATGCCACCAGGATTCGTGCTGGTACGTTTTCTCTTCGCAGGCGGCGGCCCGGACGACGTTGAAGCTAACACTGCTGGAGAAGGCCTCTGTTGTATATTTGGAAGCTGTTCTGTTCCTGGGGTCTCCACATTCGGAGGGCTTTGGGTGGGGTCTATTTGACTTTGTTAGCGGGAGCTTCATCAAGCCAGCTTGAAATGCAAAAGACCTAAAGACTTGCCTTCCCCTAATTTGATGGAACATCGATTAGGTCTCCCGCTTAATTGACAACTTGCACATGCTCCCTTGAAATAACCTTCCAAAGCTACGCATAGAGCAAATTTCCCGCGTCCATTCGCACAGGACAGACATGGAGGATCTGCCACATCTCCACGAGTAGCTAACAAACATCCAAATCTGATTTGTTTCCTCCTCGACTCTCCTCCCGTCTCTTGTTCAGCACCGGCCTCAACCCCGGGTCTCCAAGGGAGTGTGCGCTTCTCGGGCATCGATTGTAACCGTTCCTCCATCGTTGCTGATTCTTTTTTGTATCTCCTACTCGTTCCTGAGTTCTGATGTGCCTCCGGTCTCGAAGGGACGTCGTCCTCGAGAGGTTCGGGTGATTCGAGATGCTGAGGGATGGTGGACTGGGTAGGGAGATTTATGCTAGGGGGTCCTATAAACGATGTCGTAGAACTTGGAGTTGATGGATGTGACCATTGTTGTTCGCCTTTCACTATTATTGTATCGGGATCCTCTTCGGGCGGCATCATGGAAGGGCCAGGTCTGCTGGGAAGGAAATGAATGAGTGTTGGATTTGAAGCTCGAGTTTTACACAACACATAGACGCCCAGAGTAAATGAATTCACACCCCTGCACAACGATACGTTATCAAACGGGTATTCTCCGTGTGGCTTTTATTTCGAGATATACTCCGTACGTTTCACTTTTTTACCAGAGCTTTTAACTGATTGCCGCAGCTGTGGGTATGGTGATTATGAAGTTGTTGTGTTAAGTTGTAGAACCCTGAAACTCCTCTGACCACTATGGTAGTATGAAGGATTTGTTCAACCTCATGCGCCACTGTGAAGCATCGAAACATGTATGGTGTTCTTTTAATATACCCTCGGCTGTTCAAACTCCGTGTTCCAATTCGAGATCCAGGGTTGCTTTTTCTTACTGGCTGTCTGACAGACTACCACGGGTATAAAGATTTGAGACTAACATAGATTTAGATTTAGCGTTTGAGAATTCATATCTATTAATCTCCGAATACATTACTGTATCTAGTAATGTATCACAGTCGGTCACAGCATGTATACACGCACCTAACGATGGGTGTCTTTATTAGTTGTCGCTATCGTTACATACAATATCGCATCTGAATCCTTCCTTGTCTACATTTTTACTATACAAGATGCGCACCAAAATTGCAAGAATTGAGTTGTGACTGCTAAGCTCTACAAGTGTAGTTGTCTATGTATCTTACCTGACGACTAGAGATGCCATCTGTTTCCCTATTTTTCGTTATTCGAAGGTTTTTCTTCTACCTTCTCCTTACCAATCTCCTTTTGCTTCTCCAGAGACCTCTCCACCTGCCAAACAGCGCGCTTGAGCTCAATATATAGTTCAGGAATCTCTATTACGGTGGCCATCTCTTTGCCTTGTGCTTCAGTCAGAAGCATGGTCTCTTCCGTGCCTGGTATAGATTGAGTAATTGGTTCAAGAAGCTTTGCGGAATCAGCAGAGGTGGGATTCTGGCCCAAGTATAGGTTGTCGAGTATTGGAGATGCTTGAATGTTGATGAGTTTTTTATCAAGAAGAAACTGGATGTGTTTCGATCCCAATAATGACTTCCAATGTGACCAGGCTCTGAACACCAAGTAAAAGAATGGGAGATTAGGCACACTAGGAGGAATTGATTAGTTGTGCTCACAAATATCCAAAGTATTGGTACTTACACTGGCACTAAAGCGAATGGAGCAACAATGGGCATCCCGACAATAGACCACACCAATCGTTTCTTGTGAAAAGCGTCCTTTTCAGTGCTTAAGGATCTCAAAACATCCAGAACCTTTCCTTCAGGTATTATTGATGCGGGAAACGAGACCTCAACGTTGTCTTTGCCAGCTATTTCCTCCTTTTCCCGACGCGCAGAAAGTGGAGGGATACTCTTCAAGCCCCATTCCTCAAAGGGTATTCTCTTGAGAGCTTCATTTCCATAATCTACAACCTTGCGTTGCCAGCCGGACTCTTTCTTTTCCCAACCCGCCCACATCTCTGCGGCCTTCTTGGATTTCTTGTCAAGCCAGCCATTTTGCTCTGCAGTTATGATGTTGCGGCGTTGACAGTATATGAGGGTGCGACGCGTCGAAATTGGGAGCAGAAAAAGACGCATGTTGGTGAGACCGCTTTGGTGTAGTATTATGGACCTCCGGCGACTATATCATGACTGACAATTGAGAATACCTAGAGATGATGTTGAATGTTGATGAATTCCGAAACGTGGAAATCTTTCCTCTATCGCGAGCGCCGAAATTATTGGGCCAGCCCAATGACGCAGTGATGCTTCTCCGTGTTGCCTCCATTTTAACCTTGGTGCACGGCCCGAGATCGACCTCAAAGTTTGGCAGGAATATCAATCTCATCTCGTAACCGACGACATATTTACAAGTATATCTTGGCCCATACCAAAAATATACCAAGTATTTACATCCTGCGCTTTCAACATAGACAGTACACTATACACACCATGTTCTGATTATTTCTGCTATCAACGGCCTACAAATGCGACTGAGGATCTCCAGCGCCATCATCACGCGCTCCTGGCGTGCAGCAATTTCAGTCCATCGTGGTAACTAGTGACTGGCGCAATTATCGTCAAGACTCTTGGTATGGCCTTTCGAGATTCGAAGTCGCGGACTTCATCAGGCACATTGCTCGACGCACATCATATCTTACCACATCATGGTCCCATGCAAAGACAACATTCGAGATCGTCCACCTCATCCTCGAGCCGTGCTGGCATAATGGCCACAGCAAACGATGGCTATCCTCCCCGCAGAGCGAAGGCGAACTCCAACGCCTCCCGCAACACTTCTGCAAGTGCCAGCTCGGATATCCGCCCTCGCACTGGGGTTAGGACTCTACCACGTAGGTTTCGTTATATCCCCAAAGTTTGGGTCGCTCTAACCATTGAGTAGCCTGGATAGATACTGTTGAGGACGGCAATGAATTGAATTTACCTCTGGGCGTCAAAAGTACCCTATTATCTCCACCTTCCAAAGCCCATGCCGCTGAACATCATCACGCGACTAACCAAGTGGAGAGGAGAGTATCCCAGGATGGCTATGTATACACAATGGACGAATCCTCAAATGGAATACACGAGAGAAAAACAGATACGGGATTCTTTGGGCATAAGGAGCCGGTGAGGGGTAGAAAATGGGATCATGCTAGAGATGGAGAACCTGTTATTATGAAATCGGGCATTCCGCAGCTATCATCGCCATGGGGAACATTCATAAAGGCTTCTATGTATGGCCCTCCCCTGTCCGAGGACTCGAAAAGGGTCGGCGAGGAGTTCTTACGACAGCAGACGCCTGGATATGAAAAGCCATGGAGAGGTGACTTAGAGAGTAATGAGGATCCAGATAGCACTATTGCTGGACTTTTGCACAGCAAAAAGAAGCGCAGGACATTTCTCAACCGTTTTCAGGTATGTTTAATCAGTAACATCTTAGAGACATTGCTTAACAACCGTCGCGTAGAACAAACTTCTCATGCACCCACTCATACCGCTTGCATTTCGTCTAACCGTTTTAACAACCTCGCTGGTTGCCATGGGCCTAGCAGCCTCGCTTCATCATCTTTCCAATAATTATTCATACGCCCAAAACCCTTCTGCGACGATGGCTATAGCAGTAGATTGTGTCGCTATACCTTACATTCTGTACATTACCTGGGATGAATATACCGGCAAACCATTAGGTCTACGGTCCCCGAAGGCGAAGATCCGCCTCGTTCTTTTGGATCTGTTTTTTATCATTTTCGAATCTGCCAACCTAGCGCTCGCCTTTGCAGCTCTCACTGAGAAAGATGGCAGTTGCACACAAACTGCAAATGGAGCCAATCCAATAATCTGCAACAGAGTCAAGGCTCTTTGCGGTATCCTAATGATCGCGTTGATCGCGTGGAGCCTTACTTTTGCAGTTAGCATATTTAGGTAAGTACCTTGGATCTTGGAAGAACGAATCACTAAATATCACAGGCTTGTGGAGCGAATAGGGAATCGGGAGCCGGAAGACTAATTGGGCATTTGTGTCACAATAGTGGCAACTCGCACCATTTTGGGTGCAATTTCATCGGGCAATTTGGCGTCACAGAGACAACATACTCAGCGCGGCGTCTAGGAGTTAAAACTGTAGCAATATATCAATACCTCAAAGAAGCATACATTAGACAGCTCAAATCAAAGTTCTGATCATAATCTAAACGTCCTCCCTGAACTCAGAAAAGCACAGGAAACACGAAGCCAGTTTTTATATGGAGTTACGTGAGTTCGCGTTTTGCCTAGGTCTTTAGTTTAGAAAGCGCGAGGCTACCTTATCTACTAATACATAACAATCGTCCGCACTCTTTACTATTCATCATTGACCCCTCATAATCAGCACTTTCTCATCAGAGTCAATATGGCAGATCAATTACCAGACCCAGCTCTAATATCTCAAGCTCTTGATACGACGTCATCGAAGTGTGCGAAGCTAACGAACCTCTTTCCTGCTTTTAACCAAGGAGCCGCTATCCCTCAAGCTCTTGCAACAATGAACCAGCACTTAGGCCAGATGGAGCGGCGAATGGATATGAGGTTTGATAGTCTTGAGGTTCAGCTTCGAGCTATGTGCGTCCCCTAAAGCCTTATCTATGGCTTTTAGCAATTTTTATAGGTCTACTTTTCTTTCTTCCATCCCTAGGAACCAGAATTCTATCGCTCAGACACAAAATTCAATGCGAGATTTCTCGGATCAAGCTCTTGTTCTTTTAGTTAACGCTATCACGGCTGATGATATACCCGGCTTTCCTGCCAACCCTTCTGCACTCAATCACGCTTCAGCCGCGACTATCAATCACTTATTTGAGGCTTTAGGACTTCGCGGTTTCGGAATTTGGGTAGAAAAGCGTAGGAGAATTGCTGCTGCTATAGGTCTTAAAGATTAAGATGCCTGTTCTACAATTTCGCCATTCAATGTCATATTTCATCTTGTCATTTCACAAGTTCGCTTGCTTACGTTCTAAGAAGTAGAGTAGGACTGCCAGAGGAAACTTTTTATTTATCCTCTCTCCCTGTATTGCATGGGTATCATAGCGCAGCTCCCACAGTCCAAGTCCTAGCCCTCCCCTCCAAATTGTAACAACTCCTTCCGCCCTAAAACTTCTACCATCAAAAACATAACGACGCTCCTTCTCGACCTCCACTAACCGAAAGAAAAACATTTTAAAGCAAACGTGAAAAACAGGACTTCCTACGCCAAACAAACAGGCAAATTGGTATTTCCTATTCCGTTGACCAACCGTTACAAGCACTCTTCTATATTTTCCTTCTTTGGTGTCTTATTTACTTTTCTCGCCAAAGGTTAAAGACGCAAACAGGGGAAATTTGATATAAAAACGTAAAACCATAAAAACAAAAAGCAAGAGGTGGTATAGGGTATTTCTCGAGGCGCCAGGGGTATATCCAGCCAAGTAAGTTGCAACATGCAAGAAAAAGGAAAAGGGTATCGTTTTTAACGGGGTGGGCCAATAGCACCCGGATAACCTGAGTTTGTCGAGTGGGATGTCGAAGGTCGTCCGCTGTCTGTTGAACCACGCATCATATGCTTTGGGGTAACATCGCCCGGATGTTGGTGAAGAAGAGAAGGTTTATGGTCAGTGCTACTACCACTGCCATTGGTGCCAAATTGTCGAGTTGGCCATGGAGTATTTTCGTCGTCTGCCAGATTGACACCGCTGTCATTCCATGGGTTACGATCTGCATTGAAACTCCTGGTGGATTCGATCGAGATTAGAGAAGACTTGGATACATTGCTCGATCCTAACTTGAACAGAGAGCCACCGGGAGAATGCGAGCTATTCTTTCGTCTATCGAGGAAAGACGAGATTGATGACATGCTTCCAGGTTTTCGAAGTTTGTCAAAGATGGTACTTCTTTCACGTGTCACCTCTTCACCAAACGAGGTCTTAGTTGGCGAATCTGTGTTCAAGGGAGCGTGTTGAAGGAGCTTTGAGTCAAAGAACTGAAGAGATTCCTCGAAAGAGTCGGACTTTGGTCGAGGAATAGCACCCTTGACGATAATTGGATCGATTCCAGCAGAAGCAAGCTCAGCATTGAGAAATTCAAATGCGTCCCGCACTCCTCCAGCATTGTTACGAGTGAAAGCCCAGACCAACGTCACGGTTGGGCCCCCATCCTCAGTACGCTCGTCTTCATCTTGTCGAGACTGGACTTCTACCTCGTACTGAGATTTAAGTTTTGGAATTAGTTCGTTCTTGAACTCCTCGGAAGTGAGGAATTTGATCAAATCATCCGTACTGGCAAGGACCAACTCATGGTTGTCTGGAACTAAGCCAAGGAACTCGTCAACACAATGAGGCACCTGCCATTCGGGGCCAGATATGGTGACCTCGTCACTAGCTGTTTCAGTGCTGGGAAACGTTATCTTGCAGTTCCATTTCTTCTCAAGCTCTTCAAGCTGTCCGAGACGGGCAAGAAGCTGCCTATGGTACAGTCGGTCTACGGTGACAGTTTGGTTGGTGAACTCTGAGTCGGCTCGATCCACCATATCTAAGATCTCTGACTTAACTAGCTCAAGATTTTGCGCATTCCTAGCAGGTGTACGGCAGATGACGTTGTCGACCTTGATGTCATCATCCTCTCTACCAACACCTCCACGATCCATTGCGTTCGAGAATTTGACGAAGACAGAGTGCTTCTTCATAATTCTTTGGATGTGTTGGCCTCCGATACCGATGATACGCTTGTGATATTGGTCTGGGACGTGAAATGAGATGGATGCCGGCATCTCCTGTTCCACAAGAGAGAGGCCTGATTTCATAGCTTCGTAATTTCCTCCACATACATCGATGTTGAAGTTGTACTCGTTGAAACCGTCAAAGATGATTTGGACGCTGCTTTGGCCCATGATCTTGTTAATTTTGCCGTTCTTCTTGCCACTCACAAATTCCTTGTGCTCGTTGGCCAGCTCAATCTTGACTCTAATCTGGTACTGAGATTTACTAACAAACTTGATTTCCGAAATTACCATCAGTGCATCCTTTACAGCATCATCTGCCCCGGTGATTGTGAAGGTCAAATTGTCAAATGACACATCAGCATCTGAGTTAGCACAGATATCGGAGAGCATGGTCCGAATATCAGCAGGGGATGGGCGAGCCATCGTGTCAGCCTGTTGAATCCACCAAGAAGCACTATAGAACTGTCCAGTCTGTGCACACGTCAGTAATCTAAATTGATATCAGGGCGCAATACTCACTAGAGACATAATGTCTCGAACAGTACGTTCAACATGGAGACCTTCTACACCTTGGATCCTAATAGTGCTATGATTTGAGGCAAGCGGGGGAAACTGGATGAAGGTGCCATTTGTTTCCATGATTTTGCGAACCTTGTCCAATCTGCTCAAGAGAATTGTATCAATCTTAGCTGCAGCAACATGTGCATCTTTCATGAAGAGCCTAGTGCGGCTCACAAGCTCATGGATTTTTTGCTTTGCCATTGCAATACTTTGAGTGCTTTCCCCAGTAATGAAGATCTCCTCAGGGTTGCGTCGTTGAGCACCTTGAGGGCAGTAACGGTATAATTGCGAAAACGGCGGAGGGAAGTAGATTGCCGTATTTGTCGCAGATTCGATAACCTTGATGTTTTTCCGGGAACGGCCACAGACAACGGTATGTAATGAAAGCTCCAACATTGTACCATCTGCAATTCGACCAAGCTAGACAGGTGTTAGTTTCTATTTCATAGCTTTATCGATAGAGGTACTAACGAGTGTATCAATGAAGATCAGGACTCTTGTCTTTGCATGCTCTGCGCTTTCCATGTCTCCATATATTGCAACCCTCCAACGCTGATCTCGACCAGCCTCTCCGCTGGTGTTCAGTCCATCTGCAAGAGAAGCAAATTTTGGGCCCAGAAGAAAGATATCTACGCCGCAGAACCTTGCAATCTTGTCCAAATGATCAATCACGGAAGACTTCAATGCAGTGGCAGCAGTGTCGATGACCAACTCTCCATCGATATCCACAACCGTACAACGCTATGATTTTACAGTCAGCACGGCTTCTTTTCTTTTTAATGAAGGCATTCAGCTTACCAACGCCAGGGGAGTATCATTCAGGATGGCTTCTTTGCCTCTGTGAACCAATTCCGGAGTTCCGGAAAGACACACTGTTGTAACCTGTCCCTTGACTCGTTTTGGCTCGGTAGACTTGACGTGAGCTTCAATAGGCTGTGGACTGTTGGTGAGATCTTGACAAAGCTTCCTGAGATTCATCACATTCTGGGCATGCACAGGTAGCTCGTAGATGGGGACATCGTCGGGCGCGTCTTCGGGGTGAGTCCAGCGAAGGACTGCCCTTTCTGTCGCGTACAGGATGTCTTCAGTGTTGGGTCCAGCAAGATCGGAAGCAAAGGGGACGTTGAAGGAGTAGTGAATGGGAAGGTCTTTGGACGAGGGAGAAAGGGACGGGGAGTGCATAGTAGCTGCGGCCTTGTTCTGCTGATTGATTGAGCCCATATTCATGGCTGGGTTTGGTCGGCCCATGCCAAAAGTCTGGCCACCCATCCGCTGACTCCAATGCATAGATAATTTGTTCATAGTCGTCGCTCTTCCCCGTGGCCGTTAGTGACTGGTGATGTTGTGGAAGGGACGAAAGTCGTCTCGTGCCCTGGCAGGAGGAGTTGTGGATGTTGAGGAGCAAGCCCTGGCAGACCGAAGCAAGCAGAATCGAGGGTGTGTCTTGAGTGAAACACTTAAATAGCCCGCGGGGTGGAAGGGGTGCAAATAAGGAGCGCGAGGGGAGAATTAGACAAACAAACACAAACCAAGAGAAACAAAGTTGGAGATGGGGTTTGGGGTGGTTTGAGAACCGATTATTAAGGTTTCTGGTCATTGTGGAAGGCTTTGTAGGGAGGAGGTATATGCTGTACTGGTATATTGGGAGGGTGCGAATATCAAATCATCTAGCGCACCACACAATTCCAGGTTGGATCGTGAGATTCACAGCTCACAGCTCCAGCTCACAGCTCACAACTCCCAGAGCTAGCTTTGATGCTTGGGGTGCGAGAGCACAGCAGCTCTCCGTGTGCAAGGCTGTCTTTCTGCAGCATTACTACATCTCCTGTAGCAAACATAAAGGAAGCAGGCCAGATGATATCTCTTTTGTTGAGTAAGCTGTCCAGTAGTACATGAACATGCCCTCGTCATTGACCAGCGTCAGGCTCCTCCTAGTGTCCTTCCAGTACCAGGTACAATCCCGTGCTCGCCTTGCCTGACAACGGCCTTCGTCGCTTTGGAGGTCCCGGGAATCAAATAGTACGAAGCAACCCCCGTGATCTTCAGACTCTAGACCCTCTACGTTCGTGGTAAAAATGTATATCACTGGCCCGAAGCCGCGCTGGCGAAAGTGGCTCTTACCAGAGTTAGCATAGCCTGGAGTCTTGGTTCAAGCTTCTGCTATATCGACCCTCGTACCACTCGTCATTGTGGCAGTGTTCCCAAAGCCACGTACCTTTATATGGCCAGACACCTTGGAAACACGTGAAAACCTGCATTGCCTCGAAATGTGCCTTCATGGGGTATGAAATGCTAACAGCTTGATTAATGTAGAATGATTGCATGTAGTAATCCGTAAATGGGGACTAGCATGGGCTGGAAAATGGAAAACAACGATACTGCTCACTCGGCACTGGTTAGGGGCTGTCCAGAATATACAGGGTGACTTCTGAGTGGCCTTTAACTACTAGTATTAATTATACAAAAGCTTGCGCAACTTCCCATGTAAGGCTCCCGCCTGCAGTCTATATTCGTAGATAAATCCTTCCTATTCCTTACAAATTGTTCCCTTTATCTATACATAGACTCTCTCCTAGAATCATTTTCATATACCATCACAGATGCCTCTCGTGCTCGTGGTCGCTCAATATAAGTCACCTCTGCTGGTCTCCTGGGACCTTCTTCGTAGTATCTCTCTACATCTGGTATGGGCTCTCGTTGAACAACATGCTCGGTCGAGCGGACCCCAAAATCTCGCTGAGGCTGCATAATTACCTCTCGCCGCGCCTCTGGACGTATGCTGTATTCTCTAGGGGGAGGCTCTGGGTGAACACTTTGTCTGCCAACATACTCTCGTGGTATCTCATATCTCACAGGGATAGGCTCTGGCCGCACACTCATGGGTCTCGGCAAGTATTCTCGCGGCGTTTCTTCAAAGTGGCTCATCTGGCGGCGCTCGGGAGCTCCTCGGATCTGTATATATTCTTCACCTGGCGGTGCCATCGGCCTTACCGAGTATTCGCGCTGGCGGTACGAGCGATATTCTGGTGCTAAGCCATATTCTGGCTGAGTAACAACACGTCTTGGTAATACCGCGGGGGACATCTGCCTTCTATAGATAACACCATCTTCCTCATATGTGTCGACTGGTGCACGAACAGAAACAGACCTAGGCGGAGGTCTTTCGAGAACGGGTTCATGTTCTCGGTATCTATATTGGGGGGCCACAGCGTAACGTGTAGGAGGTGGCGGAGTGGGGTCAATGTATTCACGACCATGTTCGTCAACTATAATGCGAACTGGGCGCCGGGGAGGACCCATTGGTAAAGGTGATCTTCTCTCGCGCACAATCGGAGACCGAGATCGCTCACGGTCTACATCCGGGCGTACACTCGCTCTAGAGACTCGTTCTTGATAATACAATGGTTCATCGAAGACTCTTCGATCGGTAACTGTACGAGATATAGCCCGAGCTGGGCGTATTTCTGCTGGGGCATATGGAAGAGTATGCAATGATGGAGATTCAGGTCTTCTCGAGTAAGTAGTACCAGAAACACGACGGTATCCTTCATTCTCGTCATAATGCAATTTGCTGGGAATGCGCCGATAATTACCCGCTTCTGACTCAACTCGTTGATAACTTGGAGCTGGTCGCCGATGCTCTGATACGTATTGATCCTCATATATTCGACTTGCTGCAACTTCTCTGTACCTTTCGGGAACACGTTCCAGGTTTTCTTCTGCAGGTTCGTCGTAGTTGAGTTCTGGTGCATACTGACGCTGTCTCTTATTCGGTCGAGGCAAAGGAGCAACTGCAAAAGGCGATTGGGATCTTGGCTCTGGCTTTATATAAGGCGAGTCAGGACGATCTCTAGTATCTTCTACAGAAGACTTTCGTTTCTTCTTTTTCTCTCTTTTGGACCTAATCATTTCAGATCTTGTCAACCGCTTTGGAGAACTATTAGCACTTGAGTCTCCAGAGGGTTGCTGGCGTAAAGCAGAAACCTGCGCAGGGGCGATATCATCTATGACATGGCTCCCCCGAAGTATTGGCGGATCTCGTGCAGTCGCTAAAGGAGAAACACGAGTTGGTTTAGGTGCAACTGGAGACAAATTGTGAGCTTGAATAAGAGGAGATACTATCTCTGCCGCAAGTGGCTTTTGAACAATAGTCTGTGTTGTTGAGAAAACCTTTCCCTGAAAATGGTCAATAACTTGATCAACCGTACTTGTTTTCAACTCTGGGCGACCTTGGGCAATACTCACTCTAGACTTGGACCCTGCCGTTTCTAAGTTGATGTCACCAGAGCTGCTAGATTCTGATGTACCACTTTGTATTTGCTGCCTAGGTACCGCGGTACTTGTGTTCTGCTGTGGATGTGACTGATGTATATGCGAATGTGACTGAGCTGCTAAAGTGTTATATTCAGGTAGAGAAGAGCCACTCATTACCACATCATGGCTTTCAGTCTGTTTTTGCGTAGTGTAAATCTCAGTAGGTCGCTTATCAGTAGATACTAAACCGTGTGACTGCTCTTCGACTCCTATTTTCGCGCCATGAAAGGGGCTAGAAAGCTCGGGTGTGTCATGTTGACTGGAATAGAAAGTGTTCTCATCAAAAGAATCAGAAGCAGAAGCATCTACAGAAGGTTCTACATCTGGAGCAGTGGAAGGGTGAACAATTTCAAGAGCTTTAGATAGGACCCACGCAAGATCAAAATCAGGGAGAGACTCAGATGTCTGAAGGGCTGCCTTTTTCTTCATTTGTTCCTTCTCGATATCTTCCCGCAGCGCTCTCTCAAGTCTCTGTCTGGAAAGCTGAATCTCAGCTTTAATAAGGTCATCCGACTTTTCCAATAATATAGGATTGATTTCGGATCTGGAGGAACTTTGTCCATTCCCTGCCACAGATGTGCGGTTATTATATGGTGATCTGTTGCTGTGCTGTGACAATGAGTCTTCGCGATGCGAACTAGAGACCGATGCTTTCACTGGAGTATCTCTGAATGGCGTAGAATTGCCGGGAGAGGGTATATTTCGAGCAGCATTTGCGTGCTTCTCAACTATATGCGGTAATTTGACTGTGGGGTGAGTGCCCGCGAAAACTGCATCCCGAAACTTAACGATCTTCTCATACTCTAACAGCTCACGCAGTTGTGCAGGAGTGACCAAGGCCTTTCCATTTATTGCCACAGCTCCCTGAGCCATGATCAATTCAGGCTAAAGATTAGTTGGACAAAAACGCAACGAGTCTGAAATCTTTGATGGATTCTTGCTCAAAATGTCTGCAAATCTTGTAACAATTTCTTTTACAGAAACGAAACAGGGACGTGAAAGCAGAGAAAAGTTGCACGAGTTGCAGAATGTCAAATGGCAAATAACAGATCGCTGGAGTTCGCAGCTATAGCAAAAGAGAGGGGCGCCTAAGTTGAATTGAAGAAGAGTAAGTTGTGGTGGAGATGGAGAAATGATGGAGACTTATTTTGGCCTCCAGATTTAGGGTGTCAGTAAGGGAGGCTTGGTAATACGCTAACTCAAATTGAAATTCGGCTATTTGTGATGCTATTACCACACCCGAAAGGTGCTAAATAGTATCGATCATAGACTTGTAGTTTGGTACTTCTCATTTGTAACAGATCGAGTTACTAACACTTTGATATCTTTCTTTGAGCTCGCGTTATAGTCAAGACATCCTTAATTGTTCCTATTCATTAGAGAAACTATTACACTAACATATCTCCTTGTTACGAATACCAGCATTAGACAGAGACTTTCCTAAACAAAATCTAGAAAATGACTCAGGACACAAGACCGGTGTTCTTCTTTGATATTGATAATTGTGTATGTCTTCCCTATCAATACAAGTGTAATACACAGAACTGATTATCACTATAGCTCTATCCGAAAAGTAAGTTTTTCTGTAAAGTCAGGAAAACCTGTCCGTAGCCTTACTTATACCACCAGGCAAACGGGTTCACAACCACATGAGCACCCTTATAGACCAGTACTTTGTAAAACATCTCGAGTTAAGCCAAGAAGATGCATACAAGCTTCACATGGAGTACTTCAGGACATATGGCTTAGCAATAGAAGGCCTAGTTCGGCATCACAAGATCGACCCGTTGGAATATAACCGTCAGGTAGACGATGCTCTCCCTCTCGAGTCGATCATATTCCCAGATCCAGAACTACGGAAATTACTTGAGGATATGGACAGGACGAAAGTTAAGCTGTGGCTATTCACCAACGCTTATGTAACTCATGGAAAGCGAGTGGTTCGCTTGCTCGGGATAGAGGATTTGTTTGAAGGAATGACTTATTGCGATTATGCCGAGCCTGTAATGCTCTGCAAACCTCATCCAAAGATGTTTGCAAAAGCAATGAGTCAAGCTGGAGTCACAGATTACGATAAATGTTATTTTGTTGGTAAGATTCACGTCTCACAGAGGCATGTTTCGAAACTAACTCCCGCAGATGATTCCGCATTAAATTGTGCCAAAGCCGAAGAACTTGGGTGGCACACAACTCATCTGATTGAAGAAGGGGATCCACTGCCTGCAAAGCCGTTCTGTAAGTATCAAGCTCGGCATCTGACGGATTTGCGAACTTTCTTTCCTCAATTCTTCAAGACTGCGTAGATCTGAAAGTACAACCAGCTAGATGAGACCAATAGAATCTTGAAAGTGTCCTATTGGATTGCGTTGAATTGATTGTGCTACTAGTGCAGTACAGTGACGAGAGAGCACAGTTTTGTGTTTGGAGATCCTGATAAGATTCAACGATTCAACGTGCAGTCTATTCCAAAGTAAGAAACTAATGCAATTCAATCCCCATACTGAACACGGAATTGTCATTCCAATCATCTTCTCCGATTCAAGCATTGTAGACGAACAATCTCGGATGCTGTTCATAATATTCTCTTCATTGGGTATACCTTAACGCCAGCTTCCCGTCGTAACAGACGAAGTGCCAAAATCCACAGCTAACGAGGACGCTGTATACTCCGTATAACCTTCTCCAATCTAGCCAGTACATCATCTCTGTCTTTCACCGCTTCCTTCCGCTTCTCCCCCTCTGCCTTAAGTTCAGCCTCGAGCTTCCGAATTGCATCTTCTTGTCTCTCTTCACTGTTAGTTAAGCCGGGAAGTATAGATATTAAGTATTCGATCTGTTGTTCTTTCACGATGAGGTCTCGGGCTAGTTCTATTTGAGAGTCCTTGAACTCTGTGGGATCGTGAGGCTCCACTGATATGATATTAGCACATGCATGGCTATCAGTGCACTAGACAACATACGTTCTCTCTCCTGCGGCTGTTCTGCTCCCTCGGGTCTTTTTTCTTCTCGTATGGCATCCGTGGCACTCAGCTTCTGGAAGTCATGGTGCTTGTTCATGTAGTGGAGACACGCCACCATTTGGTTTGCGAGCTTGATGACAGTTAGTATAACTTGCTACTCTGAGTAAATTTATGGTCAGCACTTACTTCATCCACAGCATCTTGGACCTGACTCAATTTATCGGCCATGGTTTACTGTTGTGTTAGGTGGAAAGTCGGCAAGGCTGGGGAAATGTGGATGCTTGGAATGGCTGAGTGCATGTACTCCTGGGATTGACGAATCAGAGTGATTGGCAGCCTTCAGCCTTGGACAATAAAATGCTCCCAGTTCTGAACCACTGCCTTACTCCAGCTTCCAGACGGACGAGGAACAGCCTTCTTTGATTGCTTGTGCACCTCATCGTCAAGCATCTCCATGCTTCCGCCATGTCGTCAACTACGGACCGCCCGTGCTGTACAGCAATCAGTGCGAGGTTTTACAACAAACATAGTTACTGACGAACCGCGTGGACAGCACCGCAACTCGCACCATCATGATATGGCCACTTTCCTCGGCCATGCTTCCCGAACAAATTTAGATCCCAACTCCAACGTCTATGTTGGGACTCATTATGAGTACACTTCACTAGAAGCTCTGGAACGATGGGGCATGTCACTCAAGCGGATTGGTGGTAGCAATGATTACGGAATTGATCTCCTTGGTACTTGGGCGTTACCCTCAAAACCTCAACCTCTGAAAGTCATCATACAATGCAAAGTTTCAGGAGCCAAGAATGGTGGAAAGGGGACGGCGAATGCTAGAGAGCTCGAGGGCTCATTCATCGGCGCACCTCAAGGTTGGGGAGGTTCTGGCGTGCTTGGACTTTTAGTTTCACAAAGAGCTGCAACGAAAGGCGTGAGAGAAGCATTTGCTCGAAGTAGATGGCCAATGGGATACGTATACTGTACTTCTGGTGGAAAGATTCTCCAGATGTTATGGAATAAAAAGGCTGAAGAGGAAGGGCTAGCGGGGATAGATGTTGGCGTGAAATACGATGGAGGAAATGTAGATGATAAGGAAGTCGTTCTAAGCTGGAAAGGACATGTACTGCCTACATGGATAGGCGATCCATAAGAAATTGTGAGGGCACAGCCGAAAGACCTGGAAGATATCAAACAATAAGCCTGTGTTTGTTTAGAAACGGCACCATGCAATCAGAGCTATTAGTCCAACAGGTAGTTCCAAACGCGCCATTACAGTTCATATTTGTCTAAACGCCTATCTCAGCACAAAAATCATGGGCCGATCCCTCCATTCTCCTTTGCTGCTACTCCAGAATTCTCACGGTTGGCCTGGAACTTTGCGTACTTTCTGCCAAATTGCTGATGAGCAGCCAATTCTTACGGTTCTCAGCGTCCTGCATTTCGACTCGCTCCAGATATAGATATTGTATGATGTGTCGTCAAGTCCTTCGAATTGCCAAATGCGGGCATGAGAAGGAGCCAGAAACTATAAAATGCGCAATGCCAACAAGTGAATGCGGAGGAATTTTTTTGAAACCAGTATTAGAAGATGTGACAGGGTTGTGTACGGTAAGAATGCATCAATAGCGTACCAATACTTCACTCATGGACCATTAGACATGCCAAAAAGCAAGAGACGCGCGAAACAGGCAGCCAATACCCAAAGTCGGAGGAGATAATGAATAGTGGTCCTGACATTGGACGAAGTCGAAGCACCAATAAATATGGCTGCTCGTCTTGGCGCCAGGTGCCTTCTAACGTAGCATGTTAGTATATTAATTGATTGCATTTTGGATACTTTCCGGGAAAGGTTTATATTTCACCACAGAGATCAACTACTCTCATTCGACGGCCTCTTAGACCAAACTCCTTGCCCAAGCAGTTGTGACACAATTTTCCTCTCGAAAACCATACTTCTCTCTTTTTTCAGGGGACAGGCAGAGGAATGGAACAGTGAGTGAATACAGAAATGTTTTCTTTTCCCGAGTTGGGGAGCTGTCAGCTCCTGAGCTAATACTGTAGCCAAGAATTCCGATTCACTCAGCAACGAACGTCTTTAGTAACCACGTATACTCTGTAATATGCACAGCGGCAATCTTTAGAGTGGAAACTAACACGGTAACCAAAGCCTCAAAACCTTCGTTTGTCAGTCATTAACCTTCAAGTGTTTGCTTCTCTCTATTTAATAAAGCACCTCATAAAGTCC